>WNFY01000004.1_pt1 | contig 135703 bp, 119 predicted proteins | sample 5400091 | NCBI WGS metagenome assembly WNFY01 (sample SAMN13153364, study PRJNA577476) | soil metagenome | isolation source: 60 cm soil or saprolite under grassland replicate 1 | place: USA:California | collected 2016-06-15
GCGGACACTCCGCCGCAGGCGGAGCGTTCACCATCCTGCGCTTCGCCGACCCGGAGCTGCCGGACATCGTCTACATCGAACAGCTCACCAGCGCGCTCTACCTCGACAAGCGCGACGACGTCGAGCACTACCTCGCCGCGATCGAACGACTCTGCGTCGAGGCCGACTCGCCCGGCCACACCCCGGACACCCTGCGAAGGCTGCTGAAGGGCAGCTGACCGGCCATGCCGGCCCTCGCCTGCTTCACCGCGCCGTCATCGTGCCCGGCGCGATCATTTGCGCGGTTGCCGCCTAGCGTCCGTCTGGTTCCGGCCGGGTGGCGAGCCGCATCTCGACGATGCGCTCGGCTCGGTGCATCGACGTGGCGTGTCCGGTCACCGCGGAGAGGAAGGCCTGCCGGCCGAGGGCGTAGGCGGTCGCCCGGGTCTGCGCGACCACGGTGGCGGTCCGGGGCACCCCGCGCAGCAGGGCGATCTCTCCCACCCCCTCGCCGCGCCGGCACCGGCGCAGCAACCGCCCGTCCTGCAGCACGGTCAGCTCGCCGGCCGCGATCGCGTAGTACCGGTCGCCGGCCTCGCCCTGCCGCATCAGCGTCTGGCCGGCGGCCAGCTCGACCGGCTCCAACGACCTGGCGATGCCCTCCAGCGCCGGTGGCGGCAACTCGGCGAACAGCGGGAGCGAACGCAGCAGGGCGATCTCGACGAGCGGCACCGGGACGGCGTCCAGCCTGAACAGCCCGCTGGCGCCGGTCGCGGCGGCCAGCGGGAGTACCGCGGCGGCTCCGAGTAGTGCCGGCCCGGTGCCTCCGAGGTGCACCAGCAGCGGCATCAGCAGAGATCCCGCGGCCAGCCCGGCCATGGTCAGGCCTTCGACGAGGCCGAAGACCTGCCCCACCAGCCGAGCCGGAACGGTCCGCTGCAGCAGGGAGCGGCCGGCGACGTCCAGGATCGCGCGCGCTCCGCCCACGACCGCCAGGAAGCCCATGGTTCCGGCGGCGCCGGGCCCGACGGTCAGCAGCGCCAGCGCGGCGCTGACCGTCACGGCCGAACCGAGGATGGCGGGTCCGAGCCGGCGTCCGACCAGCATCGCGGTGATCATCCCGGCGAGGATGGCTCCGACGCCGTAGGCGGTGTTCAGGTAGCCGGCCCAGGCCTGGGACCGACCGAGCACCGTGATGGCGAGGATGACGAACAGCAGGTCGAGCGCCCCGACCAGGACCGCTTCGCCGGTCAGGAGTGCGACCAGCAGCCGCGACCGCGGCTTCCGGGTGACCAGTGCGACGGTGCGGGCGAGCTCGACCAGGACGCCGAAGCCGGTGGCCGAGTCAGCGGCCCCCGTCAGCGACGGCACCGTCAACCGCGTCACGAGCAGCACGGACACCAGGCCGAGGGCGGCACACACCGCGAACACCGCGGCCGCCCCGCCGAGCGAGAGCAGCGCGCCGGTCATGACGCCGGCGACCGCGATGCCGGTCGCCTCCACCCAGCCCAGGACGACGTTCGTGGCGGTCAGCTGGTCAGGGGTGGCGGCCAGCGACGGGACGAGCGTCGCGTGTGCCGGCCGAGTCGTGGCCACCGCCGTCGAGGCGACGACGGCGGCGCCGTAGGCGACCGTGTCGGGGAGATGAACGCCGATCGCTACCGCCGTGGCCGCCATGCCGCCGGCCTGCACGGCGTAGCCGGCGACGAGCAGATGTGCCGGCGATCGACGGTCGGCAACGGTCACCGACAGCGGCCCGGCAGCCGCGGCCGGCAGGAGCTGAGCCACCGCCACCAGCCCGGCGAGAGTGGCGCCGCCCCGGCTGTAGGCGAAGACGAGCATCGCGATCCACACCGCGTACTCGAGCACGAACAGCACATAGGCGGAGAGGACACGGACCAGCGCACGGTTGCCGGCCACCGAGCGGACCGCGCGGAGGCCACCCCGGACCGACGTCATGACACTCCTACCGGAGACCTCCCCGGAGCCGCCCAACTGCGGCCATTGGTGGCGGGCATACAGGGTGTGGCAGATAGGTGAAGAGGATGAACTACCGGTCCGGTGTCCTAGGCTGCCTTTAGCCGAGACGCACATCGCCCATGGCATCGCCCTCCCGGCGCCATCTAGGGTTGGCACCGTTACACCTCAGAAGGTACCGTTACACCCATGGCGTTGAACATCAAGGATCCCGAGACCGAACGGCTGGCCGCCGAGGTCGCCGCGCTGGCGGCGGAGACGAAGACCGGGGCAATCCGGGTCGCGTTGCAGGAGCGCAAGCAACGGCTGACCGCCCAGGCTGCCCGGAGCGGCCGGTCCGGGCGGCTGCGCCGGTTCCTGACCGACGAAGCGTGGCCACAGATCCCCGCGAACGTACTCGGCGGCGAGCTGACTCGGGCGGAGCGGGAGCAGATCCTCGGGTATGGGTCGGAGGGCGTGTGATCGTCGACAGCTCGGCCGTCGTGGCGATATTGCTGCGCCAGGCCGGGCACGAGGCGCTGCTGGACCGGTTGGAGGCGGCACCGGTAGCCGGCATCGGCGCGCCCACCTTGGTGGAGACCGGGATCGTGCTGGTGGCCCGACTGGGAATCGTCGGCAAGAGCCTGCTGGCCCGCTTCCTCGACGAGGCCAACCTGACAGTTGTCCCGTTTAGCGCGGAGCACTGGCCGGTGGCGGTCGACGCCTATGTCCGCTATGGCAAGGGTCGTCACCCAGCGGCATTGAACTTCGGCGACTGCCTCACCTACGCCGTGTGCCGGCAGGCCGACCAGCCGCTGCTCTGCGTGGGCGACGACTTCACCCGTACCGACCTCGACCTCGTCAGCTGAGACGGGCGGGACGCGGCAGCCAGTGGCGCGCTGGACGTTCCTCCCTGCCCGGGCCTCCCGCCGCGCGGCGGGTGCTCACCGGAGAGGCCGGCTGAGACGCCTCTGATACAGCCCGGCGGGGCGAGTCAGGGCGCCGAGCGGGCAGGCTGGTCGAGACCGGCCCGCCGGGTGCCTTGAGCGGAGAGCAGCCGGAAGCCGCCGCCGTCGGCCACGTACACGTGGGTGTACTGGCTGTCCACCGTCAACGCGGTGTCCGGCACCCGCATGGTCATCCGGGTGCGGCCGACGACCACGGCGAGGCCCGGGCGGTGCCGCACGGTCACCTCGCCGGGCGGCCGGTCGATCTGCAGGAAGGCCAACTCGCCCGAGCCGACCAGGTCGAGCAGCGCCGTCCTCGGCACGACCTGCCCCGCGAGCACATCGATGAGCAGGAAGTCGTCGGCCAGTACCCGGTCCAGGGCCGGCCGGTCCGCGGCCAGCAACGCGGAGAAGAACGTGTCCTCGGCGGCGAGCACCTCGGCGTCTGTCATCGCACCATCCTGTCGCACCGCATTACCGTGATCGACCGGCGTCGCGCCGCCCCGCACGGCATGGCCTGGATCCGGACGGCGTCCAGCCGGCCGAGCACCCCCCCGGCTGCCGCTCATCGGCTGAGCGGGCAACCAGGGGCCGGCGCGGGTACTGGCTGGATGCTGCGCTGGTGAGGTCGTAGACGGTCTGCCCCCCCGATCGTGGTCGCGGTGTAGTGCGCGGTGACCCAGGCGGTGATCTGGCCGGCGGCACCGCTCTGGCCACCGCCGGGACCGCGGAGCAGCCGGGCGAGGCGGGCGCGGCCCACCGGGGGCGCGGCGGGTGGTTCGTCGGTGTGGTGGGGGTGGGCCGTGGGCCGCTGCAGGGTGCCAGTCATTGCCGCCAAGGTCGGTGCCCGGCCTGTCCGGACCTTGTCGGAAGTCTGTCAGCTCCCTGTGAGCGGCTCGATCGGCAGCCGCACCGTGAACGCGGTCCGGCCCGGCTCGCTGGCCACCTCGACCCCGCCGTGGTGAGCCTCGACCACCCCGGCGACGATGGCCAGCCCGAGGCCGGTGCTGCCCGCGGCCCGGGACCGGGACACGTCGCCGCGGGCGAACCGCTCGAACACCTCGGGCATCAGGTCGGGCGGGATGCCCGGGCCGTCGTCCACGACACTCAGCGCGGCCTCCGGCCCCGGGCCGGTCGCCAGGCCGACGCTGACCACCGTCCCGGGTGGAGTGTGCGTGCGGGCGTTCGCCAGCAGGTTCGCCACCACCTGGTGCAGCTCGGCCCGATCGCCGCGCACGGTGACCGGCTGGTCGGGAAGGTCGAGTTCCCACCGGTGCTCCGGGCCGGCCGCGTGCGCGTCGCTGACCGCGTCCACCAGCAGCCGGGACAGGTCGACCGGCTCGCGCTCGACCTTGCGTCCGGCGTCCAGCCGGGCGAGCAGCAGCATGTCCGCGACGAGCTCGCTCATCCGTACCGCCTCGGACTCCACCCGGCCCAGGGCGTTCCGGACGTCCGGCGGCACCTGCTCCGGGCTGCGGCGGGCCAGCTCGGCGTAGCCACGGATGGCCGCCAGCGGCGTGCGCAACTCGTGGCTGGCGTCGGCGACGAACTGCCGGACCCTGGTCTCGCTGGCCTGCCGCGCCTTCAGCGCCGCGCTGATGTGCCCGAGCATCCGGTTGAGCGCCGCTCCGACCTGGCCCACCTCGGTGTGCGGATCGGTGTCGGTGGCCGGGACGCGGACCGCGAGAGCCACGTCGCCACGTTCCAGCGGCAGCTCGGAGACCCTGCTGGCGGTCGCCGCGACCCGGCGCAGCGGGCGCAGTGTCAGCCGCAGGACTGCGATGCCGGCGAGGGTGGCGAGCAGCAGGCCGGCGGCCGCGACGACGGCTACGACTGCGGCCAGCCGGTACACGGTGGCGCGCAACTCACCCAGTGGCAGGCCGGTGATGATCACGTCGCCGTCCGGCGCCCGGTCCGCGCGCAGCCGGTACCGCCCGAGGCTGCCGGACAGATCGAGCGTCCGCGGCGTGCCGTCCACCGGCAGGGCAACGAGCAGCGCGTCCTGGGTCGCCGACAGCGCGTGCGTGGTGCCGGCGGCGTCCAGCACCCCGGCCGCCACGGCGCCGTTCTGCACGTGGGCGTTGAGCGTCCCCTCGGCCTGGCCGGGCTTCGACAGCGAGGACGGTGGGGGCCCGCCGCCGTCGCCGTCGTGGCCGCCGGGCCCGCTCTCGTCCCCGGGTCCGGGCTGGGCCCGTCCGACCGCCGACGCGAGCTGGTCGTCCAGACGGGCCAGCAGGTAGGAGTTCAGCGAGAGGACGCTGACCACCCCGATCACGACGCTGACCGCGGCCGTCAGCGCTACCAGCGCGGCCAGCAGCCGGGTCGGCAGTGTCCGCCGCCCGGCCCGCCACCACCGATGCGGCCGGGTCATCGCCGCCAGCGATCAGTCCGCCGGCCTGAGCACATAGCCGGCCCCTCGCATCGTGTGGATCATCGGCGGGCGCCCGGCGTCGATCTTCTTGCGAAGGTACGAGACGTACAGCTCGACCACGTTCGACTGGCCACCGAAGTCGTAGCTCCATACCCGGTCGAGGATCTGCGCCTTGCTCAGGACGTGCCGAGGATTGCGCATCAGGAAGCGCAGCAGGTCGAACTCGGTCGCGGTCAGCGTGATCGGCTCACCGGCCCGATACACCTCCCGGGTGTCCTCGTCCAGGGTCAGGTCACCGACCACGAGCTGGCCGTCGCCGCGCACCACGGTGGCGCCCGACCGACGCAGCAGCGCCCGCAGCCGGGCCACGACCTCCTCCAGGCTGAACGGCTTCGTCACGTAGTCGTCGCCACCGGCGGTCAGGCCGGCAATCCGGTCCTGCACGGCGTCCTTCGCGGTCAGGAACAGCACCGGAACGTCCCGGGCATCCGCGCGCATCCGGCGCAATACCTCCATACCGTCGAAGTCGGGCAGCATGATGTCCAGGACGACCACATCCGGCCGGAACTCCCGGACGACCTGCACCGCCTCCGCGCCAGTCCCGGCCGTCCGCACCTCCCAGCCCTCGTACCGCAGCGCCATGGAGAGCAGGTCGGTGAGGGCCTGCTCGTCGTCCACGACGACGACCCGCATCGGCAGGCCGTCCGGCCTGCGAAGCTCCGGGCCGCTCCGGCGCGCGGTGCTCCGCCTGCCGGTCCCGTTGCCCGCTGGCGCACCCGATTGGCTGGTCGTCGTCATGGGAACATCCTCGGGTTCGTTCCTGTGAGCAGCCTGTCAGTATCTTGTGGACAGGGTTAGGCCCGCGAGCCGGAGTGCACAGATAAGGAGGACGCTCCCCGGGCCCGGGGAGCGTCCTCTGCTCGGTTGCTAGCGCCCGGGTGCCGGGTCCCCGGTCCCCATCCCCTCCTCCACCTTCGTGACCGCGAGGTTGTTGTCGAACTTCACGGTGACCAGGCTGCCGTCGGACTTCGTCATGTGCGCCTCGTACGTTCCGTCGCCGGCGTCCGTCTCCACCCGGTACACCGTGCCGCCGGGCACCGCCTTGAGCGCGGCCGCCTTCAGCTTCGCGGCCACGTCACTGCTGACCGACTTCTCGTCGCTGCGCACGGGGTTCGCACCTCGGGCGTTCGCGGGCGCGCCGCTCGGTGCGCCCGCGCCACCCCCGTACGCCGACAGCTGAGCCGACGAGGTCGACGAGTCGCTTGCTGCCGACGCGGTCAGCGTCCCGGCCAGGACGGCACCGCCGATCCCGCCGGCGGCGAGCAGCCCGACGATCCAGGCGGCTCGCCGACCTCGGCGGGCCGGCACTACGGCCTCCGTCTCCATGCAGAAGACTCCTTTCCCGGTAGGGCGGTGGCACCAGCGCCGCCGCTGGTCACCACCCTCCGGCCGCGGGCTGTCGAGGCCGTGTCAAGAACCTGTGGCTGCGCTGTGACTAGGGCGACGGCTCTCAGCCGGAGAGGGCCTTGCGGACCCGGTCGCCAAGCAGTGCAAGCCGTTCGACCGGCTCGTTGCTGAAGACGAGGCGGACGTGCCGGTCGGCGACCTCGCCGCCCCAGCCGCGCATCGGCGTCGCGGCGACCTTCTGCTCGAGCAGGCGATCGGACGCCTCGACGCAGTCGAGGCCGAGCGCGGCGACGTCGAGCAGCAGCGACCAGCCGCCGGCCGCCGGGATGGCCGGAAGGCCGTCTAGTTGCCGCAGCGTCTCATCCCGGCGGCGCTGCCATTCGGCGTTGGCGGCCGCCAGCTCCGCAACCGGCTGCTCGAGCGCCACCCGCGCCCCGATCTGGGCGAAACCGCCGGCCAGCAGCCCGCTGTAGATGTGCACCCGGGCGACGTCGTTCACCAGGTCCCCAGGCGCGACCACCCAGCCGATCCGCCAGCCGATCATGCGCTGTTCGGCCAGCACGTCGCCGACTGTGACGGTCCGATCGCGCATTCCTGGGAGCGCGGCGGGATGGATGACCTCCCGACCGTCGAACAACACGCCCTCGTAGGTCGCCCAGTAGACCAGCGTGAGATCGCGACTGGTCACCACGTCCGCGATGGCCCGCCACTCCTCGGCCGATGCGACCCATCCGGTGGGGAAGGACGCGTTGTTGACGAAGATCGCCCGGGTTCGGTCGGTTACCGCGGCACGCAGGGCGTCGGTGTCCAGCCGCCACCATCCGTCGACGACCCGCAGCGGCGCCAGGCGCGGAACGGCCCCAACCAGCCGGACGCGGTTGATCATTCCGGCGTAGGTCGGGTCGGTCAGGATGACCTCGTCGCCGGGGTCGGTGACGCAGTACAGCGCGTCGAGCATCGCCACCCCCTCGCCCGGAACGATGACGATCTCCCGGCGACCGTCGTAGCGAGGACCGCCGCGACGCTCGATGAACGCGGCGACCGCGTCCTTCAGGTCGTCGCGGCCGGTGAACGGCAGCCAACTGTTCGCCTCGTCCCGACCGATAGCCGCCCGGGTCGCATCCATCGCGGCGGCCGGGGGCGGAACGTCGGTGTCGAGATTCTCCAGCCGAAGGACGTCCGGGTCGTCGCCGGCCGCCGCCGCGACCCGATCGATGCTGAAGCCAGGGATGTGGTCCAGACGCCGAACGCTCATCGGCCCTCCTGAACGCGGGTAGGTGGTCACACGGCGATGATCGGTAAAGGTGGTCGAGGCCGCGCAGGTCGTCCGGGGTACGGGCGTAAAGGCTGGCGCGGTGGGCGGCCGCGGTGGCGGCGATCAGCAGGTCCATGACCCGGCTCGGGGTTGCCGGCCGTTGGCCGAGCCGGTGGCGGCGAGGTGGCCGTACTCGTGGCGACCGCAGAGTCGACGGGCACGGCGTCGAACTGGCTTTCGATGATGCCGAGGCGGCGGAGGCGGTCGGCGCGGACCCGGTCGTCCCGGGCGATCAGCACGCCGAAGTGCGACTCGGCCAGGCTCGCGGTACTGATCGCCAGCCGCTGGCGTTCTGCCGCAGCTCGCGCAAGCCGATCTCCCCGGGTTCGCGGGCGGCTCCGGCGGTCATGTCCGGACGGTAGCACGTGTGCTAGCGGCGTCCGTCCCGCGCGGCGCGGCTACGTACCTCGGGCGCACGGTCGCGCTCTGCCGACCGGAGCACGCGCCGGCGACTCCGGCGCCGGCGAGGGCCCCAGGTTTCGCAATTCGCTGCGCCGGACTCGCCGAGCCCGGTACTTTCCGGCCGGTCGTCCAGGGGGGTGCGCCATGAGCTTGCTCGCGGAGCCACCGCCGCTGCCCATCAGCCAGAGTGGGTACGCCGCGGAGCAATGGGGCGCGATCCTCGTCGTGGTCGGGCTCGCCGGGGTGCTCGCCGGCGTTCGCCGGTGGCACAGCCTGCACAACCCGACGTACCGGGAGCTGAAGGAGCGGTCCCAGCGCCCACCGCCGGGTACCGACGCCGCGCACTGGAAAACCGCGCTCGACCGGTATCGGCGCACCCACGGAACGGCGGTATGGATGGGGTCCGACGGCCGCGTCTCGACCTCGAAGACGATTGCCACCCTGTGGACCGCGCTGCTCGCCTACATGCTGATCGTGATGGGCCTCGTGGCGGCCTTCTCGACCTCCCCGTCGCCGGGTGACGTGCTGAACGCCCTCGTCTCCCCGACGTCCAACCTCTACCTGGTGCTGCTCGGCGGGCCATTCGCCGCGGCCGTCCTGGCGAAGGTGATCGTCAGCAACGGCGTTGCGTCCGGCCGTGTCCAGAAGACGTACGCCGCTGCGACCACGCCGAACGACGTCACCGGGAATGACCGAGGCAACACGGACCTGGTCGACTCGCAATATACCTTGTTCAACCTGATCGCCGTGGTGATCGTTCTTGTCGCATTCGTACGGAAACCTGGGTTTGGCGCGCCACCGATACCGGACTTTCTCGCTGTGCTCACCGGCGCCTCCGCCGCGACGTACGTGGCGAACAAGGCGGCGGTGACAAATGCCCCGGTCATCAACCGGGTGCTCCCGCAGGTGGTGCGCATCGGCCAGGTCGCCGCCGCCTACGGGGAAAACCTCTATTCCCCGACGACGACGGCGTCCACCGTGGTCAGCGTCGGCGGGTTCGCCGCCGAACCGGTCGCCGGCCGCGAGCTACCGAGCGAGATATGGTTCACGGTGCCGACGCCGACCGGCGGCACCTACCCGGCCGACCTGGTCGAGGTCGTGATCAAGACCGTGGCCGGCGCGACCGCCGTCCTTCCCGGCGCCATCCGGATCGTTCCCGACGCGATCACGATCACCGGGGTGAAGGCACAGATCACACCGGCGGGGACCGAGCTCGTGGTGTCCGGCAGCGGTTTCTTCAACGCCGCCAGCGTGGCCTCCGACGGCAGGGCGCGCCAGGGCGCGGCGTGGCCGATGGTCCATCTGACGCCGGTCGCCAACGGCGACGCCCGGACCATTCCGTGGCCCGAACAGGCGGCCGCCGAGGGGATGGACACCGAGTTGACGGTCCCCGTCCCGGGCGACACGCCGCCGGGCAATTACCGGTTGACGATCAGCCGAGACGGCCTGTCCAGCTCCTCGATCGACCAGGCCCCGGTGGTCCAGCTGACCGCGGCGGCTCAGCCGGCCGCGCCGGTGGTGCCTCATGTCAGCGTGCCGATCGGTGGTCCAGGCGCGGATCGGCCCGCCGGCCTGGCTGCCGGCGACGCGGCGGGCGGCGTGGCGGGCGGAGTGGAGGCCCCGCCTGCCGGCGACGGGACGGGCGCCGTGGAGCCGCCGCCTGCCGGCGACGAGGCGACCGGCGTGGAGCCCACGCCCGCCGGCGACGAGGCGACCGGCGTGGAGCCCGCACCGCTGGACGAGGGCACCGGCGACCTTCTGCCCGGGACCGAGCCACCGCCGCCCGCCGGCGGCTCCGGCCGCGGCGAACCCCTGCCGTAGCCACGGCCGGCGACGGCGGCACCGAAAACCGGTGGTGGACGCCGGTGCGCATCGCCGATGATCCCGCCCATGTCCATCGACATGTTCGTCGACCCCGACCTCGACCCGCGGGCCGACCCACCGGCCCGGGGCGACGAGCGGGCCACGCTCCTCGGGTTCCTGCGCTGGCATCGGGCCACGCTGGAATTGAAGTGCTCCGGGCTCGACGCCACCGACCTGGCCCGCCGCGCGGTGGATCCCTCGTCGATGTCGCTGCTCGGGATGGTGCGCCACATGGCCGAGGTGGAGCGCGGCTGGTTCCGGCGGTTCATGGCCGGGCAGGACGCGCCGCCACACTTCTACTCCGAGGCCGACCCCGACGGCGACTGGGACCGGGCCGCCCCCGACCCCGAGCTTGTCGCGCAGGCCTGGGACGTGTGGCGGGCCGAGGTCGCGTTCGCCGATCAGTTCGTGGCCGAGGCGCCATCTCTCGACCTGGTCGGGGCCAAGGAGGATCGCTGGCGCGGCGCCATGTCGCTGCGGTGGGTGCTGGTGCACATGATTGAGGAGTACGCCCGACACAACGGCCACGCCGACCTGCTGCGCGAGCGGATCGACGGGAGGGTGGGCCAGTAGCGTTGAGACATGGCCACCTGGGACGACGTGCGGCGCGTTGCGCTGGCATTGCCGGAAACGGACGAGCGGTCCGGGGAAGGCCGGTTCCAGTGGCGGGTGAAGGACAAGCTGTTCGCCTGGGAACGACCGTTGCGGCGAGGGGACCTGGCCGCGCTCGGCGACGCCGCTCCGGACGGGCCGATCCTCGCCGCCCGAGTGCCCGACCTCGGGGCTAAGCAGGCGCTGCCGGCCGGCGACTCGACCGTGTACTTCACGACGCCGCACTTCGACGGCTACCCGGCGATCCTGGTGCGCCTGGAGCTGATCGAGGCACCGGAGCTGGAGGAGCTGCTGGTCGAGGCGTGGCTCTGCCGGGCGCCGAAGCGGCTGGCCGCCGCCTGGCGGCCTACTTCACGACCCGAAACCTGAGATGAGTCGCGGACCCGGACTGGACCACCTCGGTCTGCTCCAGCCGGACCGGTCGACCTCCACGACAGCCATGGGCACCTTCCTACTCGCACACCTTTCGGGCAGCGAGCCGGACGGCCGCGTTCACCCCTCCGCCGCCGGCGCCGATCCGTCCCCGGCGACCGTGTCGAGGTGGTCCAGGCTCGGCGCGTCCCGGATCGACGGGCTGAGCGTGCCCCACACCGCAAGTACGAGCCCGAAGCCGGCAAAGATCGCGACGGCGGCCCGTGCCGGGGCGGCGCCGAGCAGGACGCCCGCGGTGAGCGGGCCGAGCGGCGCGATTGCCAGCGAAATCGTGCTCCGCACCGACTCGACCCGGCCGAGCAGCCGGTCCGGCGTCATCGCGATCCGGTAGCCGTGCACGACCGAGTCGGTGGATGGGACCGCCAGCGCGGTGGGCAGCATGCCGGCGGCGAGCACGTAGGCGTTCGGCCAGATGAGGAACGCGGCACAGCCGAGCCAGGTCCACAGCTCGAGCACCAGGACAGCGCGGATCGGCAGCAGCCGCCGCACCAGCGGCGACAGGAACGAGCCGAGCAGCAGGCCGCCGCCGAACGACGCCGCCAGCACGCCGACCGCGCCACCGGACAACCCCTCCCGGGTGCCGATGACGACCAGCGCCAGCAGCACGCCCGGGCCGATGAAGTTCGTCAACCCGAACAGCAGCGCGGTGGTGCGCAGGAACCGATGGCCCCACAGGAAGCGGAAACCCTCCACGAGCCGGGATCGGACCGACGCGGGGTCCGGCTCTCGCTGCTGCTGGAACGGGGTCCGCATCGCCAGCAGGGAGAGCGTGGACAGCGCGTACGAGGCAGCGTCGACCAGGAACGGCAGCGCCCGGGCGACACCGAACAGCGCACCGCCGATCGGCGGGCCGCCGAGCCAGACTGCCGCCTGCCGGCCGGTCTGGGCGGCCGTGGCGGCCGGGAGCTGACGGGCCGGCACGACCGCGCGCAGCGCGCCGGGTTGGGCGGCCGCGAACAGGGCGGCTCCGGCGCCCTCGATGAACGCGACCAGCGGGATCGCCCAGAATGCGACCCGGTGCAGCAGGACCGTCGTGGCCAGGCCGCCGAGGGCGAGTAGCCGGACGGCGTCAGCGGTGATCATCAGCAGTTTGCGGTTCCGCCGGTCGGCCGCGACGCCGGCGGGCAGCGCGAGCAGCGCGGCGGGGAGGGTGCGGGCGAACGAGACGATGCCGGCCTTGGCGGCCGAGTCGGTCAGCGCCAACACCAGCAGCGGGTAGGCGATCGTGGTCGACTGCGTGCCGGCGTTGGACAGCAACTGCCCGACCTGGAGCAACATGAAGTCACGGTTCCGGCGTAGGGGAACCGCAGGCACGACCCGACAGGGTAGGCCCTGGTCCACCGGCGATGTCGAAACTCGCTCGGCAGCTTCTACCTCGGATGTGGAAGGCGCCCGCACCGGGCGCCCGAGACGAGGAGGAGTCCTCCATGCCCGAATTACGCACTCTGCTGAACGGCCTGGCGTTCGGCGAGTCGCTGCGATGGCACCAGGGCCGGCTGTGGCTGAGCGATATGGTCGCGAACGAGGTCGTCGTGGTCGACCTGGACGGAACCAGCGAGGTCGTCGCGCAGGTCCCGGCCATGCCGATGGGGCTCGGCTGGCTGCCCGACGGGCGGCTGCTGATCGTCTCGTCCCGGGACGGCCGGCTGCTGTGCCGGCAGCCGGACGGGTCGCTGGTGACGCATGCCGAGCTGACCGGTCTGACCCGCTACCCGTGGAGCGACATGGTCGTCGACGGCCGGGGCAACGCCTACATCGGCAACATCGGTTTCGACTTCGGCAGCGGCGAGGTCTCCACCGGGATCGTCGCGCTGGTCACCCCCGACGGGGCGGCCCGCCGGGTGGCGGACGAGATCCAGTTCGCCAACGGCATGGCGGTGACGCCGGACAACTCGACGCTGATCCTCGCCGAGTCCTACGCGTCCAGGCTCACCGCGTTCGACATCGCGGCCGACGGCAGCCTGTCGAACCGGCGGGTGTGGGCCGACCTGCCCGGCGCCGCCCCGGACGGCATCTGCCTGGACGCCGAGAACGCGGTCTGGTACGCGGACGTGCCCAACAAGCGGTGCGTTCGGGTCCGCGAGGGCGGCGAGGTGCTGCAGACGATCGACCTCGACCGCGGCTGCTTCGCCTGCATGCTCGGCGGCGCGGACGGTCGAACGCTCTTCCTGGCGGCGGCCGTGTGGTCCGGCCCGGCCACCATGAGCAGCGGTCCGCGGACCGGTCAGGTGCTCACCATCGAGGCCCCCGCGCCGGGCGTCGGCTGGCCCTGAGGGCAGGAGACTCAGCCCCCGACGAAGATGTCCTCGGGGAGGAACGCGGAGACCAGGAAGCTCGGCACGTCGACGAGCTGGCTGACCCGCAGGTCGACCGCGACGCTGCAGATCGCGTAGGCCTGCTGCCGGCTCCAGCCGCGCTCGGCCAGCAGGTCGATCATGTTCAGCAGCGCGTTGCGGGCGGCCAGCGTGGCGTCCTCGGCGCGTACCTCGCCGTCCCGGCTGACCGACGTTCCGGTGGTGGCGGAGAACCGGCGGGGCACCGCGTACTCGGGCGCCACCCAGTAGTCGGTCCGGGAGAACCGCGGGTCTCGGATGCCCTTCTCGCGTGCCTCACCGGGCAGGATGGCAAACCGCACCCGCAGCGTGGCCCGCATCTCGATCGCAGTGCCGCAGGTCTCGCAGTCACCCTGGGCGAAGTGGGCGTCGCCGGCGGAGAACAACGCGCCGGGAGTGTCCACCGGGATGAGCAGCCGGGTGCCTGCGCCCAGTTGCTTGATGTCGACATTGCCGGCCTGCTCCCGGGGCGGGATGGTGCGCAGCGCCTCGGGCGCGATCAGCGGGTCGGCCGGCACGGCGCCTGCCGCGGACGGTGGCAGCACGAAGCCGCCGCGGTCCAGGGCGGCCTGCTCCCGAGCCGTGATCGCGCGCAGCGCCTGGTGCCCGGGGGACAGCCCGATGGTGCCCATGAACGGGGCGGCCGGGATCCGCACGCCCGGCAGGTCTGCCGAGGTCGCCCACCCGTCGGCGAGGTCCCAGCGCACCATGAACGGCTCACCGAACACGTCCCGGAGGAACCCGAACCCGGGCACCTGCACGGTGTAGCCGTAGCTATCCGGGAGCACCTCGACGATCTCCACCTCGAGCAGGTCTCCGGGCAGGGCGCCCTCGACGTACACCGGCCCGGTCAGCGGATGCACCACACCCAGGTCCGGGGCAGCGACGGTGTCCAGACTGGCGTTCGGTCCATCTGCCCGTCGAAAGCGTCCCGGGTCTCCAGCACGACCTCGTCGCCCGGCTCGCAGCGCAGCGCCGGTGGGATGTCCGGATGCCAGCGGTTGTGGCCGGTCGACGGCTCCTCCCGCAGCGTCGTGGACTGGTCGATCCGGATCTCCCGAACGGCCATCAGTACCCCCTGCACGATCGCGGGATCACGCGCGGCACGCTGCCGCTCCCGGCCGGCACTGTCAACCCGCGCGGCATCGTGTTTCGGCCCGGCCAGACCGGGTAGTCGGCTGCCGCTGCACGACCACGTTCGGGGGTCCGGAAGCGGTGAGCCATGCGGGTGAGCACACGGCCAAAGAGGAATCTGATCGGATCGGCCGGGCGGGCCCGCCGGGCGCTGATCGCGCTGGCCGTGGGTGCGGCGAGCCTGCAGGCTGTGGCGCTGGCCCCGGCGGCGGCCGACGGCACCGCGCCCGGGGCGCCCGGCGCCGTGGCGAACTGGACGCCCGGTGACAAGGAGGGCTTCGGGACCGCGACCGCCGCGCCCAGCAAGGTCTGGTTCACGCTCGGCAACGGGGAGCTCACCGAGGTCTACTCCCCGGACCTGGGCACGCCGAGCCTGCGCGACCTGCAGTTCGTCGTCTCCGACGGCGCGACGTTCACCGAGCGGGAGCGGGAGGACGCGGTCCACCGCACCGAGCTGGCCGACCCGGGCAGCCTGACCTACCGGCAGGTGAACACCGCCCGATCCGGGCGCTGGCGGATCACCAAGACCTACGTGACCGACCCGGCCCGCTCGGCAGTGCTGGTGAACGTGACGTTCGAGTCGCTGACCGGCCGGCCGTACCAGCTCTACGTGTTGGCCGACCCGGCGCTGTCCAACACCGGCGACGACGACCGCGCCGAGCGGCGCGGCAACGCGCTGGTCGCCTACGACGCCGCGAACGCCAGCGCGCTGACCAGCACCCCATCGCTGGGCAAGTCGTCGGTCGGCTACCAGGGCGTCAGCGACGGCTGGACCGACCTGCGCGATCACCGGATGGACTGGACCTACGACTCGGCGCCGGATCCGGGGAACGTGGTCCAGACGGCGGCCACCGGGCTGACCGGGCTCGGGGCCAACCGGCAGCTGACCCTGTCCCTCGGCTTCGGGCCGACGCCAGACGTTGCCCTCGACACCGCCACGGCGGCGGTCCGAGGCGGCTTCCAGACCGCCGCGCAGCGCTATGCCGCCGGCTGGCACGACTACCTGCGCACGCTCACCCGGCCGCGCAGCGTCGCCGGGATGGAGGCCGAGTACGACGTGTCGGTCATGGTGCTGGCGGCGTCCGAGGACAAGACGTTCCGCGGCGCGATGATCGCCGCGCCCTCGATGCCGTGGGTGTGGGGCAACATCCCCGGCTACTCCGGCCCGTACCACCTGGTCTGGTCCCGCGACCTCTACGAGATCGCCACCGCGCTGCTGGCCGCCGGTGACCGGGCCACGGCCGGACGCGCCGCGGACTATCTCTGGACTCGGCAGCAGAAGCCGGACGGATGCTTCCCGCAGAACTCCAACCTGGACGGTTCGCCGCACTGGCCCAACCTCCAGCTGGACGAGGTGGCCGACCCGATCCTGTTGTCCTGGCAGCTCGGTCGCGCCGACGCCGACACCTGGCAGCACGTCCAGCGCGCCGCCGAGTGCATCCTCGGCCACGGCCCGGTGTCCCAGGAGCGCTGGGAGAACGCCGAGGGCTACTCGCCGGCCAGCATCGCGGCCGAGATCGCCGGCCTGATCTGCGCGGCCGACATCGCCGACCGCAATGGCGACGCCGGCTCGGCGGGGCGCTACCGCAACGTGGCCGACGCCTGGCAGCGCAGCCTCGACCAGTGGACGCTGACCAGCACCGGCCCGCTCTCGCCGAATCCCTACTACCTGCGCCTGACCGTGGACGGGCAGCCGAACGCCGGGACGACCTACACGATCGGCGACGGCGGGCCGACGATCGACCAGCGCGCCGTGGTGGATCCCAGCTTCCTCGAGCAGGTGCGGCTCGGGGTCAAGCGTGCGGACGCGCCGGGCGTGATCACTACCCTGCCGGTGGTCGATCGCCAGCTCGGTGTGCCGACCCCGACCGGCCAGTTCTGGCACCGGTACAACTTCGACGGGTACGGGGAGACGCCGACCGGCGGCAACTTCCCCGGCGACGGCAACACCGGACGGCTGTGGCCGATCTTCGCCGGCGAGCGGGGCGAGTACGCGCTGTCCGCCGGCGAGCTGTCCGGCGGCACGGCCGACGCCCGGGCCGAGGCCGCCGTGCGGCTGCGGGCCATCGCGGCGACCGCGAACAGCGGCCTGCTGCTGCCCGAGCAGGTCTGGGACCAGAACCCGCCGTCCGGCCAACCCGGCTACCCGCCCGGCCGGGGCACCTTCTCGGCGACGCCGCTGGGCTGGACGCACGCCCAGTTCATCCGGCTCGCCTGGTCGATCGACGCCGGGTACCCCGTCGAGCGGCCGGCGGTCGTGGCCTGCCGCTACGCTCAGCTCTGCGGGTAGGGCGGCTGTCCTGAGTGGACAGCCGGGGCGGCGGAGCGGCGGGCGGCGACCGTGTTCCGAACCGACTCGGCCCTGGCGTGCACGCCGACCAGGTCGGCCGGCTGGGGGACCTCCCGCTCGGCGTCCGCGACGACCAGTCCGGCCTGCTCCTCGATGGCCGCCCACCGCTCCGGTTCCGGGCTGGCCACCGCGGCGCAGCTGTCCAGCAGCCGGAGCAGGGCGTGCGTGACGGTCGGCTCCCGCGCCCCGTACCGGCGGATCAGCCCGCACATCACGGCGAGGTAGTCGCCGAACCGCCGGGCCGGCACGATCACGACCGCGCCGCTGGGATGCCGGACGACGTGGTCACCCAGCGGCCGGTGAGCCAGCTCACAGAAGATCACCGAGAGGTGGTCGACCGCCTGGACCGCGGTGTACGGGTCGTTGATCGCCGGCGACATGGCCTTGCAGGCCACGTCGACCAGCTGGCGGATGCCGAACGCGGCGTCCTGTTCCATGGTGCGCTCGAACCCGACCCGGACCGCCTCGTCCAGCGCCGGCAGCACGGCCACCGGGTCGGGGGCTTGACCGTCCGGCGACATGCTCCACATCCAGGCCAGCGTGGTACCGGCCACCACGTGTTCGCCGACCCGCAGCTGCAGCCGCACGCAGGCCCGCTGCCGGGCGACCTCGGCCAGCAGGGGGTGCGGATGCACCGCCTGCAGGTACCCGGATCGGGTCGCCGGGATCGGCACCCTGCCGTCCGGCACGGGTGGGACGTCGGCGCTGCCGACGAGCAACCCGTCCTCGATCACGTCGAGGGTGTTTCCCTGCGCCACCCGCATGATCGCGTCGATCTGGATCGAGTGCGCCAGGTGGTCGGCGAAGTAGACGAGCATGCTGAGGCTGGCGAACAGCAGCACGATCGCGCCGGTCACCGCGAGCCGGGGGAAGTCGGTGGTGCGACTCCCTCCGGACACACCGACCGTGTACAGCCCCGCCGCGCTGTAGGCGAAGGTGCCGACGAACGCGCTGAGCACGATCTGGTTGGGCCGGTCCCGGAGAAAGTTGCGCAGCAGCCGGGGCGAGAACTGGGTGGACGACAGCTGCAGCGCGACCACGGTCAGGCCGAGCAGCAGCGCGATGACGGTCACCATCGTGCCGGTGATCCCAATGAGCAGGCTGCGGGCGTCGTCCGCGGTGCCCTGGAAGGCCAGCGGGGAGTCCGCGCCGACGTGCACCAGCGACAGCACCCCTCCGGCGACCATCGCGGCCAGCACGGACAGCGTCGGCAGCACCCAGAGCGAGCCGCGCAGGTACTCCCGCAGCGCGTCGCGTCGCACCATGTCGCACCTCCGGACGTCGGCCTCCACCGTGGCCCCGACAGCGCGGTCTCGGGGCTAGGGGCTGTCCCGTGGGACAGGCTCCCAGTCTGGGCCGAACGGAGGTCGCCGTCAGCGCGACGACGGCAGGTCCACGGCCTGGGCCCGGGGAGGAGCGACCGCGGCGGGTCGCGGCTCGGCGGCGCTCCCCGCACCCGCAGTGAACGCGGGCATGGTCAGCCCGATGCCGGCGCCGGTGACCCGCTGCCCGGGCAGGAAGTCGCCGGCTGGCCGGGCCCGGCACCGCCGCCGCCCGGCGGTAGGTAGGCCCCGGCCGCTCCGGCCGCTTCGGTCCCTCACCCCGTCCGGCCGCTCGGGCGCTCGGGCGCTCCGGCCGCTGAAGCCGCTCCGGTCACCCGGCTGGCGGCGGTTCGGGGCCCTCCGGGCTGGGAGACTTGCCTGGGCAAACCAGGCGTGGATCTCGGGCCGGGGGTCGCGATGCGACGAAACCGTCGGGCGTTGGCGTTGGTCGCGGCGGCGGGCATCGCCGTCCCGGTGACCGCGGGGGTCCTGCCGGTCTCACCGGCCTCCGCCCAGGCGCCGCCGCCCGGCTCCCGTACCGTGCTGGACGGGCCGGCCCGGTTCCAGGTGCTCACCCCGACGCTCATCCGGCTGGAGTACGCGGCCGACGGCCGGTTCGAGGACCGGCCGACGTTCAACGTCGTCGACCGCAACCTGCCGGTGCCCAGCTACACCGTCAGCAAGACCGGCGGCTGGCTGACGATCACGACCGCCCGGCTGACCCTGCGCTACCGCGAGCGCTCCGGTCCGTTCGGTCCGACCAACACCTCGGTGACCCTGGCCGTGGCCGGCCAGCAGGTCACCGCCCAGCCGTCCTGGCCGGCCCCGCCCGGCCAGTGCGGCTTCGGCACCGCGTGCCAGGCCGAGGACGGCCGCATCAACGGTGGCGAGAGCGTCAACTACGACCACACCGGCTACACCGGGCGGGGATTCACCGCCGACTACGGCCAGATCAGCGCATCGGACAGCTGGACGGTGACCGGGGTGCCGACCGAGGGCGACTACGCCCTGCAGGTCCGGTACGCGAACGGCGGATCGGTGACCCGCACCCTCAGCGCATCCGCGAACGGCCTGACGGCCGGCACGCTCACCTTCCCGCCGACCGGCAACTGGGACAGCTGGGGCAGCACGTCGGTCCCGGTGCACCTGACCGCCGGCACCACCACCATCACCACCACCTGCGCCTCGGGCGACGGCTGCAACGTCAACCTGGACAGCATCGCGGTCACCGCGGCCGGCGCCGGCTATCCGACGATCACCACGACCAGCCCGCCGCCGGCCGACGAGGCAGGCCAGCTCGGTGGCTGGACCCGCGGCCTGGACGCCTACCCGAACCAGGCCGGCACCGACATCGGCGCCTACATGCTGCACCCGGGGATCCTCAACCGTCGCGGGTGGACACTGCTGGACGACAGCTACACCGCGGTCCGCACCGCGGACGGCTGGGCCGCGCCACGGCCGGCGCGGCAGGGCGCCTACCAGGACGGCTACTTCTTCGGCTACGGCCACGACTACCGGCAGGCGCTGGCCGACCTGCACGCCGTCACCGGCCCGGCCGACCTGCTTCCGAAGTGGGCGTTCGGGGTGTGGTTCTCCGAGTACATGGCCTTCACCGCCAGCGACTACGAGGACCGGCTGCTGCCCGCGTTCCGCGCGCACGACGTGCCGCTGGACACCCTGGTCGTCGACACCGACTGGAAGTACCCGCAGTCGTGGAACGGGTGGAACTGGAACCCGAACCTGTTCCCCGATCCGCAGGCGTTCCTCGACTGGGCCAGGCAGCAGCACCTCCAGGTCACGCTGAACGTGCACGCCGGTATCGACGCGAGCGACCCCAAGTTCGCCCAGGCACAGCAGACCGCCGGCGGAGCGCTGCAGCCAGCGGCGCAGTGCTTCTCGCCGCAGTGCTACCGCTTCGACTGGAGCGACCGCGACCAGGCGCGGGCCTGGTTCGACCTGCACCAGCCGTTCGAGCAGCAAGGCGTGCGGCAGTGGTGGCTGGACTGGTGCTGCACGGACAGCGTCGTCAGCATGGCCGGGCTGACCCCGGACAGCTGGATCAACGAGCGGTACGCGAGGGACCTGGACGCCCGCGGGTTGCGTGGCTTCATCCTGGCCAGGATCGGCGCGTCGTTCGAGGACTACCGCGGGGCGCCCGCGGCCGGCCCGTGGGGTGAGCACCGCAGCACCGCGCACTTCACCGGCGACACCGACCCGACCTGGGAGGCGCTGGCCTACGCCGCCAAGCTCGGCCCGGCCGAGGCCAGCATCGGGCAACCGTACGTCAGCAACGACATCGGCAGCTTCAAGGGCAAGCATCTGCCGGACGACCTCTACGACCGGTGGGTGCAGCTCGGCACGTTCTCGCCGATCCTGCGGCTGCACTCGGACCACGGCGACCGGCTGCCCTGGCAGTACGGCGCCGCCCAAGCGCCGGCCGAGGACTTCCTCCGTCTGCGCGAAGCGCTGGTGCCCTACAGCTACACGCTGGCCTGGCAGGCCCGGCAGACCGGGGTGTCGATGAGCTACCCGCTGTACCTGGACTACCCCGAGGACGCCGCCGCGTACAGCCACCCCGGCGAGTACCTGTACGGGCCGGACGTGCTGGTCGCTCCGGTCAGCACGCCCGGCCAGATCGCCAGCCAGCAGGTGTGGTTCCCACCCGGACGCTGGGTCGACTACTTCACCGGCGCGACCTTCCGCGGGCCAGGCACCGTGACCATGCAGGTGCCGCTGGACCGGATGCCGGTCTTCGTCCGGGCTGGCGGGATCATCACCGAGCAACCTGGACAGTCCCATGTGGATGCCAACCCGACCGCACCGCTGACCGTGAAGGTGGCCTCCGGCGGCCCCGGCAGGTTCACCTTGTACAGCGACGCCGGTGAGGGGCTCGGCTACGCCAGCGGCCAGCACACCGAGACCGCGTTCGGCTACCGGGAGACCGCGAACGGGTCGACCCTCACCGTCGCCGCGGACCGCGGGCGGTATCCCGGCCAGCCGGCCACCCGGGGATACGCCGTGGACCTGGCCCCCGTGTCCGCGCCCAGCCAGGTCAGCGTCGACGGCCAGCCGCTGCCGCCGACGACCCCGGGCGGCAGCGGGCCCGGCTGGTGGTACGACCCGGCCACCCAGACGGTGCACGCCCGCACCGCGGCGCTGCCCACCGACCGCGGCCACACGATCGCGCAGGCCGGTGGCCGGCCGGTCGACCGGGCCCAGTCGGCGGCGGTCGCGCTGACCCTCGACCCGGCCACCCCGACCACTCTGGACAGTGGTGCCTCCACCACGGTGCGGGCGACCGTGACCAACGGCGGGCCGGGCAGCATCACCGACACGCAGCTGAGCCTGGCCGCCCCGGCCGGCTGGACGGTCACCCCGCAGGCACCGCAGTCGGTCGGCACGGTGGCCGACGGCCAGTCCAGCACGGTCGGCTGGACGGTGACCGCGCCGAGCACCGGCCAGCCGGTGACGGCCGCGCTGCAGGCGACGGTCGGCTACCTCAACGCGTCGAACGGAGCGCCCGGCACGGTGACCACCTACCAGGGGCCGGCGGCGAACCTGCCGCCGGTGATCACATCCCTGGACCCGACCAGCGCCGCCGAGGGCGACCTGGTCACCATCCACGGCCGCAACTTCGGCGCCGCCCAGGCCGACCCGAACCAGGACTACGTGTTCTTCATCGACGGCGACACCAGCTGGGGGGCACCCTTCGACGGCGCCACGTTCACCCTCGTCAGTTGGAGCGACACCGCGATCACCTTCCTCGTCCCCACCCCGAGCGGCCCCGGCGGCATCTGGCACGTCACGCCGGGCAGCACCGCCACGGTCTTCGTCTACACCTCCGCCGGCCCGTCCAACGCGGCCAGTCTCGCCATCACCGCGCCCGGCTGACGCCACCCAGCGTTGCCATCTGGTCGACCAGCGGGCAGGCTGGGCTCGAGGAGGCGATCATGTTCGGTAGCACGAAGGCGTTCAGCGGCTTCTCGGTGAACGACATCGAGGCAGCGAAGGCGTTCTACGGCGAGACGCTCGGCATCACGGTGACCGAGGAGAACGGCATGCTCACCCTGCACATCGCCGGGGACCGTCCAATCCTGGTCTACCCCAAACCCGACCATACACCAGCAACATATACAATCCTGAACTTTCCGGTGGATGACATCGACAAGGCCGTCGACCAGTTGGTCGAGCGCGGAGTGCGGTTCGAGCACTACGGGCAGAGCGGGATGGACGAGAAGGGCATCTTCCGGGGCCAGGGCCCGCTGATCGCCTGGTTCACCGATCCGGCCGGCAATGTGCTGTCGGTGCTCGAGCAGTAGGGTCACCGCCGACCGGATGGCGGTAGCCCGATGAGCGGCGGCGAGTCGCGGGACGGGGTGGCGCTGACCAACCTCGACGAGCCGCTGTTCCAGGGGGCCGGGGCCACCAAGCGGGACCTGGTCGACTACCTGGACGCGGCCAGCGACCGGATCATCGCGGTGCTCGCCGACCGGCCGCTGTCGGTGGTCCGGGTGCTGCGCGGTCAGCCGCCGTTCATGCAGAAGAACGTGCCGCGCTACACCCCGCCGTGGGTGCGGACGGTGCGGCTGTGGGCCGAGACGTCCAGGCGCGACGTGTCCTACGCGCTGTGCAACGACCGGCGCACGCTGCTGTGGTTCGCCAACCAGCGCGCGGTGGAGTACCACCCGACGCTGATCCAGCTCGACCGCTGGGACCATCCCACCCACCTGGTGCTCGACCTCGACCCGCCGGAGGGGGACGGGTTCGGCGCCGCGGTCCGGGCCGCCCACCTGGTCCGGCGGGCGCTGGCCGACGTCGGCGTGTCCGGCGCGGTCAAGACCAGCGGGGCGAAGGGCGTGCACGTGTTCGTCCCGCTCCAGCCGGGCGTGACGATCGACGAAGCGGCCGCGGCCACCCGCGCGATCGCGGCCCGGGCCGAGCGTCTCGACCCCGCGCTGGCCACCACCGCGTTCATCCGGGAGGACCGCGGCGGCAAGGTGTTCGTCGACTCGACCCGAGCCGGCGGCGCGACGGTGGTGGCGGCCTACAGCCCGCGGGTCCGGCCGGGCGTTCCGGTGTCGTTCCCGGTGCCGTGGGAGGACCTCGATCGGGTCGCGCCGGCCGACTTCACCGTGCACACCGCCGCCCGGCTGATCGCCGACGGCGATCGGTGGGCCGACCGGATGCCCGACCCGCAGCGGCTAGGCGCCGAGCTGATCGAGGAGGGCCGGGCGATCCCGATCGCCCGGGTGCAGGCGATGCACGAGGGCAAGCGGCGCGCCAGGGCCCGCCGCGACTAGGGGCGGCGGCTCGTTCCGGGCGTGGTCGTCTGAGCAGCGGGACACGACGCCGCGTACGGCAGGTTGTGGTCCGATCACAGTGTCGGCATGCTGGCCGGATGACACAGGGCCCGGGCCTCCGGCGGATCGTCGACGGCCTCGAGGCGTCCCTGGACGGGCTGGTGGCCGCGGCCGTCGAGGCGATCTGGGACCAGGTGCCGGCCTACCCACACAGCCCGGACGCCCGGCTGCGCGCGGACGTCACCGCCCACGTGGAGGCGGTGTTCCGGGTGCTGCTGGTGAGCCTGACCGAGGGCCGCCCGGCGCGCCGCACGGACTTCCCGACGACCCGCGGGCAGGCCTACCGGCGGGCTGAGCAGGGTGTCTCGCTGGCCGACTACCTGCGCGCGTTCCGGGTCGGACAGATGACCTTGTGGCAGGGCGTGCTCGACGCGGCCCGAGACGACAGGCAGGCCAGGGAGGCCAGCCTGTTCGTGGTGGGTGATGTGATGCAGATGATCGAGGTGGGCAGCACGGTCGCCGCCGAGGCCTACCTGCAGGCGCAGCAGCACGAGCTGGCCGACAGCGACCGGGTCCGCCGCGACCTGCTCGAGGACCTGCTCGCCCGGCGGGACTTGTCCCCGGGACCGAAGCAGGCGACGCTGCGGGCGGCCGGGCTGGAGCCGGGGACCAGCCTGCTGGTGGTGTCCGCCGCGCCGGTCGGCCCGGTCGCGGACGAGCACGTGCTGCGGGACGCGGCGGTGGCGATCCGCGGCGCCCGGGTACTCGGCAGCAGGGGGCTGGCGGTGCCGCGGCAGGACGAGATCGTCGGGGTCCTGCCGGTCCCGGCCCGCGGCCCGGCCACGACCGTGGCGAGCCTGCAGCGGTCGGTCGCCGAACTGCAGCGCCATCGAGTCCCGCTGGCGGCCGGGATCAGCACCGTGCACGCCGGCCTGGGCGAGGTGCCGGAGGCCTACGCCGAGGCCTGCGTGGCCCGGGACGGGCTGGGCAGCCAGCCAGGGGTGATCGCGCTGCCGGCACTGTCCACGTTCGACTACCTGCTGCTGCGGGACGACGAGACCGCGCGGCGGCTGGTCCGCCCGCAGCTGCGGCGGTTCGTCGAGGAGGACACCGCGCGGGGCGGTGCGCTGGTCGCGACGCTCACCGCGTACGCCGGCAGCGACCTGAACGCGAAGACCGCCGCCCGGCGGCTGCACTTGCACGTCAACACCGCCTACTACCGGCTGGACCGGATCGCCGAGCGCACCGGCTGCGACCTGCGCAGCTTCGCCGACGTATTGGAGCTGCTCATCGCGGTCCGGCTGCTGGCCGCCCGCCCGGAGCCAAGTTCGTGACCTGGCCACCACCCGATTTGTGGTCCGCCCACTAACACCGGCGGACCGTTCGTTGGCACCGTGGGGCATCCCCGACGCCCGCCCTGGAGGTGCCGCATGCTCAACCTGGCCGTACTGCTGGAGGACAGCGCACGCGAGGTCCCGGACTACCCCGCGATCATCCTGGGAGAGACCAGGCTGAGTTACGCCCAGGTGGACGCGGCCGCGAGCCAGGTGGCCAACGCGCTGTCCGCTCGGGGAGTCGGGCCGGGTGACCGGGTCGCGCTGAGCTGCCCGAACCTGCCGTACTTCCCGGTGGTCTACTACGGGATCCTCAAGGTCGGCGCGACCGTGGTGCCGCTGAACGTGCTGCTCACCGAACGCGAGATCGCCTACCACCTGGCGGACTCCGGTGCGACGGCGTACTTCTGCTACGAGGGCACCCCGGAGCTGCCGGTCGGCAAGGCCGGCTTCGCCGCGTACCAGGCGACCGCCGGCTGCCGCCTGTTCGTGCTGCTCGGCGTCGACCCGGCGGACACCTCCCCGATCGTGCAGGTGGACGCGCTCGCCGAGTTCGTGCACGGCCAGCCCACCTCGTTCGACACCGCGCCGACCGCGGAGACGGACACCGCGGTCGTGCTCTACACCAGCGGCACCACCGGCAAGCCGAAGGGCGCCGAGCTGACGCACAGCAACATGGTGCAGAACGCCCTGCTGGCCAGCCGGCTGTTCGGGCTGCGGCCGCAGGACGTGCAGCTGCTCACCCTGCCGCTGTTCCACTCCTTCGGGCAGTCGGTGCAGATGAACGCCGGGTTCGCCAGCCGGAGCGCGGCCGTGCTGCTGCCGAGGTTCGACCCGGAAACGGCACTGTCGCTGATGGAGGGTGAGCGGGTCACGCTCTTCGCTGGTGTCCCGACGATGTACTGGGCGCTGCTGTCCCACCCGGACGCCGACCCCGCCCTCCTGAGCCGGATCGCCGGCACGCTGCGGGTCGCGGTCAGCGGTGGCGCGGCCCTGCCGATGGAGGTCCTGAAGGGCTTCGAGGACCGCTTCGGGGTGCCGATCCTGGAGGGCTACGGCCTGTCCGAGACCAGCCCGGTGGCCACGTTCAACCGTCCGGACCGGCCCCGCCGGCCGGGCTCTATCGGGCTGCCGGTCTGGGGCGTCGAGGTCAAGATCGTCGGTCCGGACTGGGCGCCGGCCGCTGTGGACGAGCCGGGCGAGGTCTGCATCCGCGGCCACAACGTGATGAAGGGTTACCTGAACCGTCCGGAGGCGACCGCCGAGGCGATCGACGAGCGCGGCTGGTTCCGCACCGGCGACATCGGCCGGCGAGACGCCGACGGCTACCTCTACATCGTGGACCGGCAGAAGGACATGATCATCCGCGGCGGGTTCAACGTCTACCCGCGCGAGCTCGAGGAGGTGCTGCTGACCCACCCCGATGTCAGCCTGGCCGCGGTGGTCGGCGTGCCGCACGACAGCCACGGCGAGGAGGTCAAGGCGTTCGTCATCCGTAGGCCCGGGGCCGCGCTGACCGAGGCCGAGCTGGTCGCGTGGTGCCGGCAGAACATGGCCGCCTACAAGTACCCGCGAATGGTGGAGTTCCGGGACCGGCTGCCGATGACCGCGACCGGCAAGATCCTCAAGCGCGAGCTGACCGAGGAGGTGCGGCCGTGATCGGCGGCGCGCTGGCCGCCGATCACGAGCCGCTGCGTCACGCGGACGGGCGTAGCGGCACCGGCGGGGTGTACCGGACGAACGCCGGCGGCATCGGGCCGTACTGGAACGTCGCCAGGTCGAACACCAGCCGGTACTGGCTGTCGAACTGGGCCGCGGCCGCGTTGAGCCGTCCCGGGTCGACGGCGGGCCAGTGTCCGGAGCGGACACGCTGCAGCAGCGTGGTCAGGCCGACGATCTCGTCGGCAGCGCTGAACGAGCAGTGCATGCCGCGCTCGACGAAGAGCTGGCGCAACTGGCTCGGGTCGCCGGCGCGGCGGACCTGCCCGGCGTACCAGCGGTCATGGTCCGGCACGGCGCCGCCGTCGCCGGTGGTCTTCATGGTCAGCACCGGCACCCGGGTGATGCCGCTGGGCACCCCGTAGCGGTGCAGGTACTCGGCCGCGGCCGGGTCGGCGCCGATCCGCGGCGCGGCGGCTAGCCGGTCCAGGTCGGCGCCGAGGTCCAGCCCGGCCTGCCGGTAGGCCTGCAGCACGACCGTGCGCTGGCTGGACCGGGCGAGCTGACGGCGGTAGTCGATGCCCACGTTGAACGACGGGTTGCCGCCGGCCCGCAGCTCCAGGTCGGCCCGCGCGGTCGGGCCGAGCCCGAGGATGTCCGCGTACTCGATCCACTGTGCCTGCTGCCGGATCCACCCGGCCAGCTCGGTCGGCGCCGGCTGCAGCGCCGAGTACCACCCGGTGACGTTGCCGAACGCGGCGGCCAGGGCCAGCCTGGCTCGCCCCTGCGGGGTGGTCACCGCCCGCTCGACCGCCGCCGCCAGTGCCTGGGTGCTGCCGGCCGGGTCCCGCGGGTGCACCAGGTCGATCTCCTGCCCCGGAGCGAGCAGCGTGCGCACCGCGAACTCGATGTCCAGGATCATGTTCCAGGACGCGGCCAGGTCGTACTCGCCGCACACCGTGGCCACCCCGGCGAACCGCCCGGGGTTGCGTTCGGCCAGCAGCACCGCCATCGCCGCGCCCATCGACTGTCCGGTCGCCACGGTCTGCCGTGGACGCCCGACATGCCCGGTGAACCAGTCCAGCAGCCTGATCTGGTCGCCCAGCGCCTGCTCGACCAGGAAGCCGACACCGTCGTGCTGGAACTGGGAGGCGGCCAGCGCGTAGCCGTGGTCGAGCAGCCAGGTCTCGGTCGCCGGGGCGTTCGTCACCGGGAGGCCGGGAAACTGGAAGCCGGCCGGGACGTAGCCATGGCTGTACAGCATCAGCGTGCCGTTCCAGTGCTCCGGCACCTCCACCCGATACCGGGCTCCGTCGATCACCCCGCTATAGCTCTGCCGCCCAGCCGCCGCGGTCGACCCCGCGGCGGTCGACCCCACGGCGGCCGCAACCGGCCCGCCGACCAGCACACTCACCACCATCGCGACAGCCGCGAGCAGCCGTAACCCGACACGCATGTCAGTCCTCCCTGTCCGTCGGAACGGACAGGTAGACCAGCGCCGGCCGGCAAAGTCATCGGCCGGCGGCCCCGCTGACCGGGGTTACGCCGGTCGGGTCGTGAAGATCGCGGCGGCGCCGGCCGGCAGCCGGTAGGTGTTGATGGAGTCTCCCCACGGCAGGTCGAAGGTGGCGACGGAGTGGCCGGAGTTGTACGCGACCAGTAGCTGGGTGCCGTCCGGCAGCGTGGCCGTCTTGCGCTGGACGCCGCGGTCCGAGCCTCCCCCGCCACCCGCCGGCCCACCCGGAGCGAGCACGTTCAGCTCGTGGATCGACCACCAACTGCCGGCGCTGCCCTGGTTCACCAGGCGGATGAACCGCCCGGTGACCTGCGGGAACAGGATCCTGGTCACCGTGGCGCCCGGGCCGGTCGCGATCGGCTGGCCCCAGTTCGTGCCGTCGTCGGACACGTAGACCTGGTACTGCCGGGGGAAGTCGCCGGGGCTCGCGGTGGTGTCCAGCACGATCTGGTTGAACGTCTGCCGGGAGCCGAGGTCGATCTGGAACGTGTCGCCGGGCCGCATGCCGTGCCCGGTGCTCCACCGGGTGGCCGGATCTCCGTCGATCGCGTTGCTCGCCGGCTCGCCGGAGTCGCTCGCCGCCGACACGGTCCACCCGTCCCGGGACAGCGCCGCCTCGGTGGTCGGGGGAGTGAGCGACGCGCCGGTGGGCAGCGTGTAGCCCAGCCACCGGGAGCCGACCCGCACCTGACTCACGGCGGCGGCCACCAAGCTGCTGTCGACGCTGATCAGCGCGCGGGTCCGGTCCGGGTTGTCGAACGGGATGTCCACCGAGCCGATCGCGGCCGGGTCCACGCTGCCCTGCTCGGTGCCGGTCCAGGTGAACGTCGCCGCCGCCCCGCCGGCCAGGCTGTAGCTGAACCACCGGTCGCCCCACCGCACCCGGAACGTCTTCCGGCCGGTGCCCGAGTTGAACGCGACCAGCGCGGTGGACCCGTCCGGGTTGGTGAACGCGACGTCCTGCACGTCGCCGGCGCCCAGGGTGCTGGAGGCGACCCGGTGGGCGCCCGGGCGGACGAACTTGCTGGCCTGACCGAGCGCCCAGTAGTCGGCGGTCTTGGTGTACGACCAGTGCCCGCTGGCGTCCGGGGCGACCGTGACCACGCCGCGGCAGGTCAGGCAGCCGCCGTTGGTAGGGCCGTTGTCCTGGTCCAGCGCCATGTTCCAGCGGATGACGCCCTGCGCCCAGTCACGGGTGGCGTTGATGACCAGGCCCAGCCCGGCGGCGAACCCGGCCTGCGCATCGCCTTCCCATTCGCCGCCAGAGCACTCGGTGTGGAACGCCGGCTTGTTCGGGTAGTTGTTGTGCGACACCGCCTGGGTGATCACATCGCCGCCGTAGCAGTGCCAGGCCGTGCCGGCGACGTACCCGGACGCGGCCGGGTCGGCGTACATGCTCTCCGGGTAGCTGATGACATCCCAGTTGTGGTCGTAGCCCAGGATCCCGGTGGGCAGCCGGTGCGCCCGCAGCTCGGGACCGAGGTAGTTCTTGATCAGGTTGTCTTCCTGCTCGGCGCTGAGCAACATGCCCGGGTACCCGCCCGGCTCGTACAGCGGCTCGTTCTGCGGCGTGATGTACCGGACCGGCACCCCCGCCGCCGCGTACCCCTCGACGAACCTGGTGAAGTAGTCGGCCAGCGGCTGGTAGGCATCCGGCCGGAGCGTTCCGCCGATCATCGAGTCGCTCGTCTTCATCCATCCCGGCGGGCTCCACGGCGTGGCCATCACGGTCAGCTGCGGGTTGATCCGGCGGGCCTGGACGAGCAGCGGGACGATGTAGGCCAGGTCGTGGTCGATGGAGAAGTGGGCGAGCGTGGGGTCGGTCTGGCCGGCCGGCATGTCGTCGTAGGAGTAGTTCCCGTTCACCGCGAAGTCGCTGGCGCCCATCGGCTGGCGCAGGAAGCTCAGCCCGATGCCGTCCGGGCCGAACAGGTCACGCATCACCGCGTCGCGCTGCGCGCTGTCCAGCCGGGTGCCGACCAGCCAGGCGGAGGAGTCGGTGAACGACGCGCCGAAGCCGGTGATCTCCTGATACTGCCGGCGGGTGTCGACCGTGATCGTCGACCCGCCGGCGGCCTGCCCGCTGTGCCAGGACAGCGAGGGCTGGCGGGCCAGATAGGTGTTGGCGCCGAGGTCGGTGAGGAACACCGACACCCCGGGTGGCTGGCCGGCATCGGCGGCCGCCTCGGGCGGGCTGACCGCGAGCAGCGGCAGCACCGCCACCAGCGCGACTCCCAGCGATCGTGATGACAACGTTGTGACCCCTTCCACGGCGGCCGGTCTCGTCGGCGAGACGGCTCCGGAGCAGGAATTCCCGGCTCGACACGTCGCCAACCAGGGTTGTCGGCATTCGAACATATGTGCGAACATGAAAGGGTGCCCGGCGAGGCCACGATCCTGCACGCCGACCTCGACGCGTTCTACGCGTCGGTCGAGCAGCGGGACGACCCGCGGCTGCGGGGCCGCCCGGTGATCGTCGGTGCCGGCGTGGTGCTGGCGGCCAGCTACGAGGCCAAGGCGCGAGGGGTGCGGACCGCGATGGGCGGCCGGCAGGCCCGGCGGCTGTGCCCGCAGGCGGTCGTGGTCTCGCCCCGGATGTCGGCCTACTCCGAGGCGAGCAAGGCGGTGTTCGAGGTGTTCCGGCACACCACGCCGCTGGTCGAGGGCCTGTCGATAGACGAGGCGTTCCTCGATGTGGGCGGGCTGCGCCGGGTCTCCGGCACGCCGACCGAGATCGCGGTGCGGCTGCGCCGCGAGGTCCGCGAGCGGGTCGGGCTGCCCATCACGGTCGGGGTGGCCAGGACGAAGTTCCTGGCCAAGGTGGCCAGCACGGTGGCCAAGCCGGACGGTCTGCTGGTCGTGCCGCCGGACGCCGAGCTGGCGTTCCTGCACCCGCTGCCGGTCGAGCGGCTGTGGGGGGTCGGGCCGGTCTCGGCCAGCAAGCTGCGCGACCGCCGGATCGTGACCGTGGGCACCGTCGCGCACGTCGGCCAGGCGGCCCTGGTCTCGATCCTCGGCCCGGCGCTCGGCCGACACCTGCACGCGCTGGCGCACAACCGCGACCCCAGGCCGGTGCAGGTCGGGCGCCGCCGGCGCTCGATGGGCGCGCAGCGGGCGCTCGGTCGCACGCCGCGGTCTCCGGACGCGATCGACGCCGCGCTCGCCGGGCTGGTCGACCGGGTCACCCGCCGGATGCGGGCCGCCGGGCGGACCGGTCGCACCGTGGTGCTCAGGATGCGGTTCGACGACTTCTGCCGGGCCACCCGTTCGCACACCCTGCCCCGCGCCACCGCGAACAGCCAGGCGATCCTGCACACCGCCAGGTCGCTGCTGCACACCGCCGGCCCGATGATCGAGCAGCGCGGCCTCACCCTGGTCGGCGTCGCGGTCGCGAACCTCGACGACGACGGCGCCCTCCAGCTGCCGCTGCCGTTCGACCACTACGGCAGCGGCGACCTGGACGCGGCCCTCGACGCGCTGCGCGACCGGTTCGGGTCGGCCGCGGTCACCCGCGCCATCCAGCTCGGCCGCGACCAGGGCCTGGCGGTGCCGCTGCTGCCCGACTGAGCCGCGCCGACCGTGGCCCGGACGGTCAGCAGGAGCCGGCGGCCGGGTCGCCGCCGGGTGCCTGGTCCGCGGCCTCGGCGAGCGCGGCCCACGCCTTCTCGGACCGGGTGATCAGCTCCTCGACCTCCCGGGGTGGCGCCCCTTTCCGCCATTCGGCCGCGACCGCATCGGGGAGCAGCTCGCGCAGGTGCAGGTCCAAGGCATACAGCGCGGGCTCCCAGCCGGCGCCCATGCCGGGGACGACGTCGAGCATCCGGCCGCCCCACTCGACCAGCCTGGTCACCGTGGCGTGCTCCAGCTCGAACAGGGTGCCGCCGTCCCCGTCCGGCGACAGCCGCAGGTCGACCTCGTCGACCGGCCGGTCCCCGTACACCCAGGTGACGGTGAGCCGGCGAGGCGGCTCGCAGCGGAGGATTTCGCCGCTGGCGATGCCCTCGAGGCTGAACGTGCCACCCTGGCGGAGGTCGCCGGTGATCTCGACGAACCAGCGGCTGAGCCGGTCCGGGTTGCAGCAGGCATCCCAGACGTCGTCGATCGGCGCGTCGTAGCGCCGGCGGAGCACCACGGTGCGGGCCTGGCCGGCGGGGATCCGCCGGCTGCCGACCTCCCGGTGCGCGCCGGAGACTGGGTCTGCTGAGCTGTCCATGTCGGTCAGGTACCCTTCGTGGTCGGGGGAGAGTCGTGCCGGTGCCGCCGCCCCCGGGCCAGCTCGGTGCCGAGGGCATCCAGCCGCTGGCTCCAGAACCGGCGGTACGGCTGCAGCCAGACGTCGATCTCCTGCAGCGGTGCCGGATCCACCGAGTACAGCCGGCGGGTGCCGGCGGCCCGGACGGTGGCGAACCCGTGCTCGCGCAGCACCCGCAGATGCTGCGACACGGCCGGCTGGGAGATGCCGAACTCCTGCCGCACGACGCCGCTGACCTCGCCGGCCGCCCGCTCGCCGGTCGCGAGCAGCTCCAGGATCCGGCGCCGGACCGGGTCGCCGAGGACGTCGAACGCGTGCACAGCGGCCACTGTGTCAGCACCCGCTTATATAAGTCAAGCCTGATTCTCGTTCCGGCCCGCCGGCGGGGCGGACGCGATCGCCGGCGGCGCGGCCGGCGGCACCGGTGCAGCGGCTGGGAGGGCGACCCGGACCACCAGCCGCCGCCCTCGCGTCCCTCGGCGTGTAGCCGGCCGCCGTGCGCCCGGACCACGGAACGCACAATGGACAGTCCCAGGCCGGCGCCGCGGGCGCTGCCGACCCGATCCGAGGACTGCCGGCGGAACGGCTCGAACAGGCCGGGCACCTCGTAGGAGGCCACCACCGGGCCGGTGTTGGACACCACGAGCTCGGCGCTGCCGCCCACCACCGCGGTGTGCACCGCGACCCAGCCGCCGGGCCGGTTGTGCCGGACTCCATTGTGGACCAGGTTCTGCACCAGCCGCTCCACCAGGATCGGGTCGCCGGCAGCGGGCGCCGGGCCGAACGAGCCGTTGACCTCCACGCCTGCCGTCCTGGCCTCGTCGTCGACCTGCGCGGTGACGTGCGCAGCCACCTCGGCGAGGTCGACCGGTGCCCACTCGGTCAGCTGCGCGTCGCTGCGGGCCAGCGTCAGCAGGCCGTCGATCAGCCGCTCGTGCCGCTCGTTGACCGCGAGCAGGGTGGCCCCGAGCTGGCGGACGTCGGTCGAGGCGTCGGGCCGGCCGAGCGCCACCTCCAGCAGCGTCCGGTTGATCGCGAGCGGGGTGCGCAGCTCGTGCGAGGCGTTGCCGACGAACCGGCGCTGCCCCTGGAACGCCTGGTCCAGCCGCTCCAGCATCGCGTCGAACGTGTCGGCCAGCTCCTTCACCTCGTCCGGCGGGCCGTCCAGGGCGATCCGCTCGTGCAGGCTGCGGTCGGCGACCCGGCGGGCGGTCGCGGTGATCGTGTGGATCGGCCGCAGCGCCCGCCCGGCCATCGCCCAGCCGAGGCCGCCGCCGGCCACCCCGATCACGCCGAGCGCGAGCAGCGACTCGACCAGCAGGGTGTGCAGGGTGCTGGTCTTGGCGCGTTCGGTGGTGGCCTGGATCTGCTGCAGCGTCTGCTCCGCGCTCGGCGGCGTTCCGGCTGGCCCACCGCCGGTCTTGCCGGTCGCCGCGACGCCGGAGCTCGCGCCGGGCCCGGTGCCCACCACGAGCGTGGACTTCCCGGTGAGCTGGGTGCTGAGGGTGTGCGTGACCAGCAGGTAGAGGCCGGTCACCAGCACTGTTCCGGCGACGAAGAACGCGATGCCGTACAGCAGGGTGAGCCGGACCCGGACCTTCACGGCAGCCGATACCCCACTCCGGGGACCGTCTCCAGCACCGGCGGGTCGCCCAGCTTGCGGCGCAGCGTCATGATCGTCACCCGGACCACGTTGGTGAACGGGTCGATGTTCTCGTCCCAGGCCTTCTCCAGCAGGTCCTCGGCGGAGACCACGCCGCCGTCGGCCCGCAGCAGCTCCTCGAGCACCGCGAACTCCTTCTTGGACAGCGGCAGGTAGTGCCCGTCCCGGAACGACTCGTGCCGCCCGGGATCCAGCCTGATCCCGGTCCGCTCCAGCACCGGCGGCGCCGGCGCCCTGGCCCGCCGACCCAGCGCCCGGACCCGGGCCACCAGCTCGGCGAACGCGAACGGCTTGCCGAGGTAGTCGTCCGCGCCGAGGGAAAGTCCCGCGACCCGGTCCGGGACCTCGGTGGAGGCGGTGAGCATCAGGATCCGCGCCCCCCGCCCGGACCGGACCACCTCCCGGCAGACGTCGTCGCCGTGCAGCACCGGAAGGTCCCGGTCGAGGATGATCACGTCGTAGTCGTTGACGCCGACGTGCTCGAGCGCGGCGTCGCCGTCGTACGCCACGTCGACGGCGATCGACTCCCGGCGCAGCCCCTCGGCCAGGGCGTCCGCCAGCAGCGTCTCGTCCTCGGCCACCAGCACCCGCATCCGACCATGGTCGCCCAGCACCGCATAAGGCGGAGGTAAGGCCGGACGCTGATGGCCGGCTTACGGCCGGCCGGCTGTGATCGCTCCGGATGTGTTCCGCGGCCCTGCCGCTTCTCCTCGACGGAGGGATCCGATGCGACTACCCCGCCGGTTGAGCGCCGGCCTCATCCTGCTCGCCCTCGCACTGCTGGTCGCGATGGCGCTCGCCGCCTGCGGCGGCGCCAGTGGCGACACCGGCGTCGCCAGCGCGAACAGCCGGACCGGGCAACCGTCCGCGTCGCCCAGCTCCACCACCAGCGCGGCCGAGCAGGTCAGGAAGTACGCGCAATGCCTACGTGACCACGGGATCGACGTGTCCGACCCGGACACCGGTGCCGGCGGCGGCGGTCTCAAGGTCGAGAGCCGCGACCCGGCCAAGATGGACGCCGCGCAGAAGGCGTGCCAGAAGTACGCCCCGGGCTCCGGCGGCGCGAACAGCCGGCCGGACCCGCAGGCGCTGGCCAGGGCCCGCCGGTTCTCCCAATGCATGCGCGACCACGGCGTGCCCGACTTCCCGGACCCGGACCCGAACGGCGGCGGGATCAGGGTCAGCGGCACCCGGGGCAGCGATCTCACCCCGGACAACCCGACGTTCAAGAAGGCGGAGCAGGCCTGCCAGTCGTTGATCGGCAAGGGCCCCACCACCCGCACCGACTCCGGGTCCGGGAAGAGCTCCCAGGCAGACACCCGATGAGCGGGCAACTGGAGACGGCCCAGCCGCCGCCGGCCGAGGACGCATTCGGTGGCCGGCCGGAGTCCGGCCAGCGGCGACGTGGCCGGCACCGTCCACTGCGGACGGCGGTGGTGACCGTTGTCGTGCTGGCGGGCGCCGGCGCGACGGCAGTGGCCACGCTCGGCCTCGGCGGCCGGGGCAGCGGTGCCGCCAGCCACAGCACGCTGCCCCCGGCCACGGCGCAGGTGGCGCGTGCCACGCTGCGGGAGACCACCGACGTCGACGGCACCCTCGGCTACGGCGACAGCAGGACGCTGGCCGGGCGGACCCCCGGCGTGCTCACCGGCATTCCGGCCGAGGGCACGATCGTGCGGCGCGGCCAGGCACTGTACACAGTGGACCAGAAGCCGGTGACCCTGCTGTACGGCGGGACTCCGGCGTACAGCGGCTGGCCCCGGGGGTGACCGGCACGGACGTGCGGGAGCTGGAGGAGAACCTGAGGGCGCTCGGATACACCGGCTTCACCGTGGACGACAGGTACACCACCGGCACCGCAACCGCGGTCAAGGCCTGGCAGGAGGACCTCGGCCTGACCGAGACCGGCACGGTGGACCCCAGCCAGGTGCTGTTCGCCTCCGGGCCGCTGCGGGTCGCCGAGCAGAAGGCACACGTCGGCGACCAGGTAGCTCCGGGTGCGCCCATCCTCACCTACACCGGCACCGGCCGGCTGGTCACGGTCGCCCTCCCGGTGGCGGACCAGCAGTACGTCCGTCCCGGCGCGACGGTCACCGTCGAGCTGCCCGACGGCAGCACGGTATCCGGGCGGATCACCTCGGTCGGCACGGTGGCCCACCAGCAGAGCGACGCCAGCAACCCGAACGGCGACAGCGGCTCGGCGACCATCGACGTGACGGTCGCGATCGCCAACCAGCGTGCGCTGGGCACCCTCGACCAGGCGCCGGTCACCGTCCACATCGTCTCCGCCGAGCGTCGCAACGTGCTCGCGGTGCCGGTGGCGGCGCTGCTGGCGCTGCGCGAGGGCGGGTACGGCGTTCAGGTCGTCTCCGGCGGCAGCAGCCGCATCGTCGCGGTGCAGGTCGGCATGTTCGCCAACGGCCAGGTCGAGATCAGCGGTCCCGGGATCGGCCCGGGCACCGTGGTGGGGGTGCCGGCGTCATGACCGGATCGGGACCCCCGCCGCTGGTCGCGCTGGACCGGGTGCGCCGGGAGTACGGCGGCGGCGTGGTCGCCCTCCGTCGGGTGTCGCTGCGCATCGAGCCCGGCGAGCTGGTGGCGATCGTCGGGCCGTCCGGCTCCGGCAAGTCCACCCTGCTGCATCTCATCGGCACGCTGGACCGGCCGTCCACCGGCGCGGTATGGCTGGACGGGTACGAGGTGTCGGCCCTGACCGACCGGGAGCTGTCCGCGCTGCGGGCGACCCGGATCGGCTTCGTGTTCCAGCAGTTCCACCTCGCTGCCGGGGTGCCGGTGCTGGACAACGTCGCGGACGGACTGCTGTACGCCGGCGTTCCCCGGCGGGAGCGCCGGGAGCGGGCCGAGCGGGTGCTGTACCGGCTCGGGCTGGGCAACCGGCTCGACCACTGCCGCACGAGCTGTCCGGCGGCGAGCGCCAGCGGGTGGCGATCGCCCGGGCGGCGGTCGGCGAGCCGGTGCTGCTGCTCGCCGACGAGCCGACCGGCAACCTGGACAGCCAGGCCGGCGCGGCGATGCTGGACCTGCTGCTCGGCCTGCACGCCGCGGGCACCACGGTGGTCGTCATCACCCACGACCAGGAGGTGGCCGGTGCGCTGTCCCGCCGGGTGGACCTGCGCGACGGTGCCGTGGTCGCGGATTCGGCGACGGCGGTGGCCCGGTGACCGCGCCCCGGCCCCGCCCGGTGCCGACCCGGATGCGGCTGCCCGACATCGCCCGGCTGGGCGGGGCAGGGCTCCGGGCCAGGCCGCTGCGGGCGGTGCTGTCCGCGCTGGGCATCGCGATCGGGATCGCCGCCATGGTGGCGGTGCTCGGCATCTCGGCGTCCAGCCGGGCCCAGCTGCAGTCCACGTTGGACCGTCTGGGCACGAACCTGCTCACCGTCGGGCCAGGACAGACGCTGTTCGGCGAGCAGTCGTACCTGCCGGACGCGTCGGTCGGCATGGTGGCCCGGATCGGGCCGGTCACCTCGGCCACCGCGACCGGGCGGGTGAGCGGCGCGCACGTGTACCGGAACGACCACATCCCGAGCGGCCAGACCGGCGGGATCTCGGTGCTGGCGGCCCGCACCGACCTGCTCGACGCGGTGCGCGGCACGGTCGCGAGCGGCACCTGGCTGAACGCCGCGACCGCCCGCTACCCGGCCGTCGTGCTGGGCGCCGACGCCGCGAAACTGCTCGGGATCGGCGCGGCCAGCCCGCAGACCGAGGTCTGGCTCGGAGGCCACTGGTTCACCGTGGTCGGCATCCTCGACCCGGTGCCGCTGGCGCCCGAGCTGGACACTGCCGCGCTGGTCGGCTGGCCGGTGGCGACCGGCCTGCTGGGCTTCGACGGGCATCCGACGACGATCTACGAGCGGTCCCGGGACGACACCGTGCAGGCGGTGTGGGACGTGCTTCCGCGGACGGCGAACCCGCAGCACCCCGAGGAGGTCCAGGTCAGCCGGCCGTCCGACGCGCTGGCGGCCAAGGCCGCGGTGGACAGCACGCTGACCGGCCTGCTGCTCGGCCTCGGCGCGGTCGCGCTGCTGGTCGGCGGGGTGGGGGTGGCCAACACGATGGTGATCTCGGTGCTGGAGCGCCGTCCGAGGTCGGCCTGCGCCGGTCGCTCGGCGCGACCCGGGGCCAGATCCGTGGCCAGTTCCTGACCGAGTCGCTGCTGCTGTCCGGCCTGGGCGGCGCGGCCGGCGCGGTCATCGGGGGCGGCGTCACCACCGGCTACGCGCTCTGGCGAGGCTGGCCGGTGGCGGTGCCGCCGTACGCCAGCATCGGCGGCGTCGCGGCCACCCTGCTGATCGGCGGCGTGGCCGGGCTCTACCCCGCGGTCCGGGCCGCCCGCGTCTCTCCCAGCGAGGCACTCGCCACCCCCTGACCGGCGCCGGGCGCGTCCGGCGTCTCCCGTGCACGCAGGGTAGGCGGGCGGTGCCCGGCGCTCCACCCGCCGGCACCGTGCCGCCGCGCCGGTCAGCCGGCCGGCTCCTTGAGCCGCTCGGCCCGGCCGTGTCCGGACCGGCGGCCGCCGTTCGTCCTTACAGTGGACGCCGGCGGCCGGCGCCGGCCCGGACCCGAGGAGCGTCATGCCCACCTATCTCGCGCTCACCTACACGCCCGACGTGGACTGGACCCAGCCCGAGCACGCCGAGGAGATGCGGGAGTACCGGGCGTTCGGCCAGGCGGCCAAGGCCGTGCTCAAGGGCGCGGGGGTGCTCTACCCGACCGCGACCGCGACGACCGTGCGGCTGGCCGGCGGTAGGGGCGGCGAGGTGGTCGCCAGCGACGGACCGTACGCCGAGACCAAGGAGGCGCTGACCGGCTACTACCTGATGGAGTGCGCGGATCTGGACGAGGCGGTCGGGGTGGCCGCGACGATTCCGGCGGCCTGGAACGGGGCGGTCGAGATCCGCCCGGTCATCGCGTTCAACTGAGGCCATCCCCGGTGCACCCGGCCACTGATGCGGTCGCCCGGCTGGTGCGCGAGGAGCACACCCGGCTCCTGGCCACGCTGGTGCGCGTCACCGGCAGCCTTGACCTGGCCGAGGACGTGGCGCAGGACGCCGTGGTCCGCGCGCTGGAGACCTGGCCGCGGGACGGCGTGCCGGACAACCCGCGCGGCTGGCTGCTGGTCACCGCGAAGCGGCGGGCCATCGACCTGATCCGCCGGGAGGCGCGGCGGGCCGGCAAGGAGACCGAGGCGGTGACGTTCCTCGACCCCGGTCCGGAGCCCGCCGAGGTCATCCGGGACGACCTGCTCCGGCTCGTCTTCACCTGCTGCCACCCGTGCCTGGCGGTGCAGGCGCAGGTGGCGCTCGCGCTGCGGACCCTCGGCGGGCTGTCCACCGCCGAGGTGGCCCGCGGCCTGCTGGTACCCGAGGCCACCATGGCCAAGCGGCTCAACCGGGCCAAGCAGAAGATCGCCCAGGCCAGGATCCCGTACCGGGTGCCGGCCGCCGAGGAGTTGCCCGGCCGGCTGGCCGGGGTCGCGGCCACCGTCTACCTGATCTTCAACGAGGGGTACGCGGCGGGTGCCGGCGCGGACCTGGTCCGGGCCGGGCTGACCGCGGAGGCGATTCGGCTGGCCCGGCTCCTGGTCGAGCTGATGCCGGATGAGCCCACCGTGCTCGGCCTGCTGGCGTTGCTGCTGCTGCAGGACGCCTGGCGGGCGGCCCGGGTGGACGGCGAGGGCCGGCCGGTGCTGCTGGTCGACCAGGACCGCACCCGGTGGGACGCCGAGGCGATCCGGGAGGGGGTCGAGCTGGTCGGCGCGGCGCTGCGGCGCGCCGCGGACCGACCCGACCATTACGTCGTGCAGGCCGCGGTCGCCGCCTGCCACGCGCTGGCCCCGTCCTACTCCGAGACCAACTGGGACGCCGTCGTCTCCTGGTACGACCTGCTGCTCACCGTGCAGGACACCCCGGTGGTCCGGCTCAACCGGGCGGTGGCGGTGGCCGAGCGGGACGGCCCGGCGGCCGGACTCGCCCTGGTCGAGACGATCGAGGACCTGGGCGAGTACCCGTGGTGGCACGCCACCCGGGCCGAGCTGCTGCACCGCACCGGCCGGACCGAGGCAGCCCGCGCCGCCTTCCAGCGGGCGCTCGCGCTTGAGATGAGCGAGCCGCAAGCCGGGCACCTGCGTCGCCGGCTCGCCGAGCTCCCCGACTAGGGGTGTCCCCTAGCGCTCGGGCCGGCCGGCAGGTTGCGGGCGGCTGGCAACCCTCATCGGTCCAGCCGGTAGAAGCGCCAGTAGTCGGTGCGGATCGGCAGCACCTGCACCTGGGCGAAGCCGGCCTCGGCGGCGTACCGGCGAAGCACGGAGGCGCGGAGGACGGCTCCGGTGGCTGCGGTCCGCGGGTCTCCCATCGCGCCGGGCAGGCAGGACACCACGCTCCAGCCGTACTCGTGCCGGTCACGCTCCGGGGCCGGAGCCGTGAACTCGTCCTGCACCAGTGCGTCGGCCACCAGCACTGTGCCGCCGCGGGCCAGCAGGTCCCGGGCCGCGCGCAGCGCGTCGACCGGCCGGCTCATGTCGTGCAGCGCCTCGAAGATCGTAACGAGCTGGTACGAGCCCGACCCGCCCAGCGCGGAGGCGTCGGTGACGGAGAAGGTCACTCGGTCGGCCACCCCGGCCTGGACCGCATTCCGCTCGGCGGCGGCGATCGCGTCCGGGTCGAGGTCCACGCCGGTCACCGCGATCCGCAGGTACGCCAGCCCCATCGCGATGCTCGACCAGCCGGTGCCGCAGGCCAGGTCGGCGACCCGGGCCGGCGGCTCGGCGCGGAGCCGCGCGTCGACGTCCCGGATCGCGGGCAGCCACTGCGAGCCGAGCAGGTTGAGGAACCGGGCCCGGTTCGCCTCGGCCCGGCCCTCCGGCCCCCAGGCCAGCGGCGGCGGCGCCTGGCCGGTCCGGAACGCGTCGACCAGCTGCGGGAGCCGCCGCCCGGCCCGCACGATGTCGACCCCGGTGTGCGCCTGGAAGTGGACATCGTCCCGGTCGGCGAGGACCGGCACGTGCTCGGCCGGCAGCCGGTACCGGCGGGCGTGTGCCTCCGCCCCCGGGTTCTCCACGTCCAGCAGGCCACCCGCCGCCTGCTGCTCGAGCCATTCCCGGGCGTACCGCTCGGCCGTCCCGGTGCGCTCGGCCAGCTCCGCCGAGGTGGTCGGGCCGCCGGCGCGCAGCGCCCGGTAGAGCCCGAGACGGTCGCCGAGGTAGATGGTGTACAGCTCGAGCGCCGCCAGCGAGCTGCGGAACAGTCGTTCGGCCAGCGCCGCCGTCCGGTCCGGGACGGCGGCCGGCGCGGCATCGTCGGCAGCCACCTGTCGATCTCCTCACTGGGTCGGGCGGTCGAGGGTAGCTGCGGCACGGTCTTGTCCGCCCCGGCCAGAAGCGGGCATAGTCCGGTACGGAGAGAGCCGGGGTCGGGTGGTTTTGGCGCAAAGCACGCATGTCACCGTCGACGTCGAGGAGCGCTATGCGCACACACCATCTCGTCGGGCTCCTGGGCCGCGTATCCGCGGCCGGGATCCTGGCTCTCGTACCGTTCGCCGCCGTGCCGGCTGCGAACGCCCAGCCCGGTGGCGACACCCTGGTCACCGTCGGCAGCCCGACCACCCCGTTCTCGCAGAACAAGCAGAACGAGCCGGCTGTCGCCGTCGACGCGGCGCACCCGAACATCCTGGCCGCCGGCGCGAACGACAACATCGACCTGGAGGCGTGCAACTCGGGAGCCGACAACACCTGCCCGTTCACCCCGGGTATCGGGGTGTCGGGCGTCTACTTCTCCACCGACTCCGGCGCGACCTGGACCCAGCCGACCTACACCGGGCTGACCGCCCGGGGCTGCCTGGGCGCGGTCGGCCCGGACGCCGGCTGCACGCCGCAGGTGGGCCCGATCGGCACCCTGCCGAACTACTTCGAGGCCGGCCTGGCCTCCGGCGGTGACCCGGCCGTCTCGTTCGGCCCGGTGCCGGACGCGAGCGGCCACTTCTCGTGGGCCAACGGCTCGCGCCTCTACTACGCCAACCTGGCCGCCGCCGTCCCCGGAGCCTCGCCGTTCAAGGGCTTCGAGGTGGTCGCCGTCTCGCACACCGACGACATCGCGGCCGCGGCCGCCGGCAGCAACGCGGCGTGGAGCAGGCCGGTCATCGCCAGCAAGCAGAATGCGGCGCTGTTCTCGGACAAGGAGCAGATCTGGGCCGACAACGCGGCGTCCAGCCCGTTCTTCGGCAACGCGTACGTCTGCTACGCCGGGTTCCGGGCCAACCCGGGCGGCGGGTTTACGCCGCAGCCGCTGTTCGCCCTGACCTCCCGGGACGGCGGCGACAGCTGGACCCAGCACCAGCTCACCACCGCCGTGAACAACCCGGTCAGCCCGCAGGGCTTCGGCCGCTCCGGGTGCACGGTGCGCACCGACTCCAACGGTGTGGTGTACGTGTTCGCGCAGCGGTTCGGGTCCGGCCTGCCCGGCAACGGCGGGGAGATCATGGTCAAGTCCTTCGACGGCGGGGCCCACTGGACCCGGCCGGTGACGGTCTTCGCCACCGTGGACACCTGCAACGCGTTCGAGCCGTCCATCGGCCGGTGCGTGGAGGACGGCGTGGCCGGGGCGCGGGACGACCTGGGGCCGGCACCGTCGGTGGACATCGCCAACGGCGCCCCCACCGGGTCGGACGCCACCAACCGGATCGTGCTGACCTGGGTGGACGGTCGGGACGGGCTGAACAACGAGCACGTCATGTTCAGCACCTCCACCAACGGCGGGGCGAGCTGGGCGGCGCTGCGCCAGGTCGAGCAGGCCGGGGACCGCGGCTACTACTCGGCGCCGGCCATCTCGCCGGACGGCAGCCACGTCTGGCTGGTGTACAACGCGTTCCTGGAGCCGTTCAAGAACGGCACCGAGGGGCCGGCGAACGACCGTCCACTGGTGGGGGTGGTGCTGCACGCGCCGGTGACGGCCGGCGGCGTCGGGGCGTTCTCGCTGGTCCACCGCGGTGCCAGCGGTGATGCGCGCGGCTCCAGCCAGAACAACCTGGCCGCCGAGTTCCTCGGCGACTACGTCTACGCCGCGGCCACCCGGACCTACGGCACCGCGGTGTGGAACGACACCCGCAACGCGGCGGACTGCCCGGCGGTCGACACCTACCGGCAGGACCTGCACGACGAGGCAGTCGCCACCGGCGCCCAGACGGCCGAGGCCGAGGAGCCCGGCGCTGCCGAGGGTCGCAAGGGTGACCAGGCCGGCGACGACCCGGCGGTGGCGCCGGACGTGCAGCAGGTCTGCCCCGCGGCGTTCGGCAACTCCGACATCTATGGAGGCAGCTTCACCAACCCGTGACGTCGAGCGCAGGGAGGGGCGCCAACCCCGGCGTCCCTCCCTGCCCGGCCTGTCCAGAAAGGCACACTTCCATGAGGCTGCCCTCCCGCTTGCCCCGGTGCGCATCCCAGCCGGTCGTCGTCTCGACGCTGGTCGCGCTGGCCGCGACCTCCCTGGCGGTGCTGACGCCCGCGGTAGGCCCACCGCGACCGGCCAACGCCGCGGAGGCCGGCGGTGACCAGGGTCCGGAGGCCCCGGCCGAGCACGAGTTCCGGCAGAAGACGGTCGACGGTCAGACTCTTCCGCGGCACGCGTACGCGATCGCCGCGGCGCAGGCCGCCGCGGTGCCCAGCGCCGCCGGCGGCTGGGAGCCGCTCGGCCCGACGAACATCGGCGGCCGGGTCACCAGCCTCGCGGTCGACCCGGTGCACGCCGACACCCTCTACGCCGCCGCGGCCAGCGGCGGTGTCTGGGTGAGCCGGGATGCCGGGGCGACGTTCGGCCAGGCCTGGCCGGCCGACTCCACCCAGGCGATCGGCGCGGTGGCGACCGGGCCGGACGGCGTGGTCTACGCCGGCACCGGCGAGGTGAATCCCGGCGGCGGCAGCCTCACCTACACCGGCACCGGGCTGTACCGCAGCCGGGACGGCGGGCAGACCTGGCAGTCCCTCGGCCTGACCGACTCGGGCGCGATCGGCGCGGTCACCATCGACCCGGCCAACCCGCAGCGGATCTTCGTGGCGGCGGCGGGCTCGCTGTTCAACCCCGGCGGCGAGCGCGGCGTGTACCGCTCGCTGGACGGCGGCGCGACCTGGAGCAGGGTGCTGGTCGGTGCGACCGACTTCACCGGCGCGACCGAGGTGTTCCTCGACCCGAGCAACCCGCAGCGGCTGTACGCGATCCTCTGGGACCACCGGAGGGAGCCGGACAAGCGCACCTACGGCGGCGTGGGCTCGGGCATCTTCCGGTCCACCGACGGCGGCACGACCTGGGTGCGGCTGGGCAACGGGCTGCCGGCTGCCAGCCCGGACGTCGGCCGGATCGGGCTGGGCATCGCGCCCTCCGACCCGCGCCGGATGTACGCCATCGTCAACGCGACCAGCGGCTTCTTCCAGGGCTTCTACGGCTCCACCGACGGCGGGGACAGCTGGACCCGGCTGCCGGACAGCGAGAACCTGGCACACAACCAGTCCTCGTACGGCTGGTGGTTCAGCAAGGTGTGGGTGGACCCCGCCGACCCCAGGCACCTGCACGTGGCCGGCATAGCGCTGCTCACCAGCAGGAACGGCGGAAACTCCTTCCAGACCCAGGAGGACGCGATCCACGCCGACCAGCACGCCCTGCTCTGGGACCCGCGCTATGCCGACCGGGTCTACCTGGGCAACGACGGCGGGGCGTACCGGTCCGATGTGGACGGTGACGGGAAGTGGGTCAAGGCGACCTACGAGCCGTGGACCCAGTTCTACAGCGGGGCCATCACCGCCCAGGACACCAGCCGGGTGTCCGGCGGCACGCAGGACAACGGGTCGCTGCGGTCCTGGGGCAAGCAGGGGCCGTTCAACGAGTACTACGGCGGGGACGGCGAGGAGAACCTGATCAACCCGGTGGACGACAACCTCGTCTACGCCTGCTTCCAGTACGGCAACTGCGCCCGGTCGACCAACGGCGGCGACCACATGACGCCGTTCGGCCCGACTACCAAGGACCGCGCGAACTGGTTCACCCCGGTCCAGTTCGACCCGACCGACCCGCAGGTCATGTACTACGGCGGGAACCGGCTGAACCGGTCCACCGACGGCGCCCGGAGCTGGGCCCCGATCAGCCCGGACCTCACCGGGCGGCCGAGCCGGGACAATTACCCGTTCGGCACCATCACCACGGTGGCGCCGGCGGGCGACGGGCGGACCGTCTACGTCGGCACGGACGACGGCCGGGTGTGGGTGACCCGCGACCTCGGCGGCACCTGGACGCTGCTGCTGGCCGGCCAGCCCTGGGTGACCCGGGTGACCGTCTCCCCGACCAGCCCGGGCACGGCCTGGGTGACGCTCTCCGGCTACCGCTCCGGGTCGCCGCTGCCGCACGTGCTGCGCACCACCGACTTCGGGGCGGGTTGGACCGACCTGACCGGCAACCTGCCGCAGGCGCCGGTGAACGACGTCGTCCTCGGCGACGGCGCCACCCTGTACGTGGCCACCGACCAGGCGGTGTTCGTCAGCCCGGCCGGCGACGGGCAGTGGTTGCGCCTGGGCACCGGGCTGCCGCTGGTGCCGGTCGACGATATCGAGTACGACGCCAGCCACCGCCGGCTGGTGGCCGCGACCTTCGGTCGAGGCTTCTACCAGATCTCCGAGTAGCCGTGCAGCCCCGCGGCGGCCCCAGAGGTTTCGTGAGCCCGGTCACTCGGGTAGGGGCTCGCCGCCGGGGGGCGGTGGGAAGGGGAGGACGAATGTCCAGGTTCAGGCGGAGGGCGGCGATAATCGGATCGATTGTCGCGCTCTGCTCATTGACGGCTAGCGGCGTGGTGGCCGCGACGCGGTCGGCCGACGAAGCGGCGCTGACACCGACGCGTCTGTCGGCCGACCAAGGCATCGAGGCACGGGTCAATTCCCTGGTCGCGAAGATGACGCTGCAGGAGAAGCTGGAGCAGATCCAACTGCTGCCCGACTTCATGGTCACCGACCAGGAAGTGCAGAACGGCCTCGGCTCGGTGCTGAGCCTGACCGATCCGGTGAAGATCAACCGGCTGCAGCACATCGCGGTCGAGCAGTCCCGGCTGCACATCCCGCTGCTGTTCGCGTTCGACACGATCCACGGCTTCCGGACGATCTTCCCGATCCCGCTGGGGACGGCCAGCTCGTTCGACCCGAACGTGGCCCTGGCGGACGACACGTACGGTGCCCGCGAGTCGGCCGCGGTCGGGCTCAAGCAGATGTACGCGCCGATGGTCGACGTCTCGCACGAGCCGCGCTGGGGCCGGATCGCGGAGGGCGCCGGGGAGGACCCGTACCTCGGCTCCGTGATGGCCGCGGCCCGGGTCAAGGGCGCGCAGGGGACCGACTACAGCGCGCCGGACAAGGAGGTCGCGAGCCCGAAGCACTTCGCCGCCTACGGCCAGCCGGAGGGCGGGCGCGACTACAACACGACGGACATGTCCGAGCAGCGGCTGCGCAACCTCTACCTGCCGCCGTTCAAGGCTGCGATCGACGCTGGCGCGGACACCGCGATGTGCTCGTTCAACGCGATCAACGGCGTGCCGGGCTGCGGCAACCCGCACACGATGACCGACATCCTCAAGGGCGAGTGGGGCTTCGATGGGTTCGTCGAGGCCGACTGGGCCGCGGTCGCCGAGATGCGCGCGTGCCCGCCGGTGAACCCTGACTCCGGCGACTGCGGGCACGGTGTCGCGGCGGACGGCCCGGAGGCGGCGGCGCTCGCGCTGAACTCCGGCATGGACTCCGAGATGACCAGCACGCTGATCCGTGACTTCGGCGCCCAGCTGCTGGCCCAGCACCGGATCTCGATGCCCCGGCTCAACGACGCCGTTCGGCGCATCCTGCGGGTGAAGTTCCGCGCCGGGCTCTTCGAGCACCCGTACGTCGACGTGTCCCAGGCCGAGGCCGCGCAGCTGCGGCCGGACGCGGTGGCCGCTGCGCGGCAGGCCGCGGGACGCTCGATGGTGCTGCTGAAGAACCAGGGCTCGACGCTGCCGCTCGACCCGACCAAGAACACCGCGGTGATCGGCCCGCTGGGTGATGACGGGCACGCCATGCTCGGTCCGTGGTGGGGCGTCGGTCGGGACGAGGACGCGGTCACCGTGCTGAACGGGATCAAGGCGCAGAGCACGGGCACGACGACGTTCGTGCAGGCCTGCAGCCTCCCGCACACCGACCCGCCGGACTACAACCCGGCAGATGACTGCCCGGCCGGGCCGGGGTTCGACCAAGCGGTCGCCGCGGCCAACGCGGCCGACCAGGTCGTGCTCGCGCTCGGCGAGTCGCGGGAGATGAGCGGCGAGGCCGCGGCCCGCTCCACCCTCGACCTGCCCGGCGACCAGCAGCAGCTGATCGACCGAATCAAAGCGACCGGCAAGCCGTTCGTGGTCGTGCTGTTCAACGGCCGGCCGCTGACCCTGGAGAAGGTCGCCGCGTCGTCGCCGGCGATCCTGGAGGCGTGGTTCCCGGGCGTCCAGGCCGGCAACGCGGTGGCCGACGTCCTGTTCGGCAAGGTCAACCCGGGCGGCAAGCTGCCGGTGTCGTTCCCGCTCAGGCTCGGCCAGGTGCCGATCTACTACAACCACGAGCCGACGGGGCGGCCGTGCGACAACACCTTCAAGTGGAACTCGCGCTACCGCGACCTCAACACCTGCCTGCCGCTGTACCAGTTCGGCTACGGGCTGAGCTACACCACGTTCTCGGTCACGAACCTGCGGCTGAGCTCGACCGCGGTGGGGCAGAACGGCAGTGTCACCGCCGCGGTGGACGTGACGAACACCGGGAGCCGGGCCGGCGACGAGGTCGTGCAGCTCTACATCCATGACCCCGTCGCGAGCATCTCGCAGCCGGTGCGCCGGCTGCGCGGGTTCGAGCGGGTGACGCTGCAGCCCGGCGAGACGCGGACGGTGACGTTCACGCTCGACCGCGGCGACTTCGGCTTCTACGACAACAGCGGCAAGTTCGTCGTGGAGCCGGGCCGCATCGACGTCTACGCCGGCGACAGCTCGGCCGCCGACCTCACGAAGTCCTTCACCGTGACCGGCTGAGCCGGGCCCCGGCGGCGGCCCACCTGGCTGGGTCGCCGCCGGGCCGGCACCGGCGGATCCCTGCACCGGACGGTCCCCGGCTGGCCGGTCGGCGCCGGCTGCCCCAGCCGGCGCCAGGCGACAAAGATCCGGTCGCCGCGGCTCGACGGCGACCGACGCTAGCCGGCCCGGTAGCGGTAGACGTCGGTGACCACCCCGCACACCCCGGGCGGGATCATCTCGACCCTGAGCTGGCTGCTGGCCGGGTCGTAGTCGATGCCCTCGGCCTCGTAGCTGCCCGAGCAGGCGCTGCGCTGCGGGATCGGGCCGAGGTCGATGACCTGGCCGGGCGTGTCGCTGCCGGTCAGCGGCGCCGCCAGGTCAACCTCGAGGAACGGCTTGTCGTCCGGCCACAGCGTCCGGGACGAGTCGTCGGACGAGCACAGCAGCGTGGTGTCGGTGACGAAGTCACAGCCCTGCACGTCGTTCACCGGCCGGTCGAGGGTGATGTAGCCGGCCAGGTTGAGCCCGCCGCCGGTGGGCGGGGTCAGCGGGTTCAGGATCGGCATCGGATACACCTGCAGGTGTGTCATGGTGTTCCACTCGCCGGCGACCAGCCACTGCCCGTCCGGGGAGATCGCCGCGAACGAGTTGTTGTACAGCTCGCCGGCGACAAGCTGGTGCACGTACTTGTACGCGTGGCCGTCCGGGGTGCTGACCCGGAACATCTTGCTGGTCCGGGTGCTGGAGCCCTGGTACGCGTCGACGAAGTAGCCGGCGTGCGCGTCCGGGTCGCCGATGTGCGTCCAGCCCTGGAACAGCAGCGACAGCGGGATCGACGCGACGCCGCGGTAGCGTACGGTCGTTCCGCTGGCCGTGCTCACCGTCGCGACGCCCTCGTCGCCGGTCAGGCTGCTCACCGAGGTCTTGTCCAGCAGTGTCAGCTGCGTCGCCGCGCCCGCCGGTGCGGCCACGATCAGCGTTATCGCCGTCAGCGCCGCGGTGAGCGGCGCGGCCGCGGTGAGGAGTACCCGGCGTCGGGACATGGCGGCCACCTCGCTGCGGCGCGGACCGGTCGGAGCGCCGCAAGCCTGCTACGCCGCCGGTGGCACGGCAAGCGCCCAAGCGGGTCAGGCCACCGCCGACCCCGGCGTCGCGTCCTGCCGCCGCAGCCGGGCGAGCACGGCCGGCAGCGGGCCGGTGTGCAGCACGCCGAGCCGCCGGGTGGCCCGGGTCAGCGCCACGTAGAGGTCGTTGTGGCCGCGCGCCGACTCGGCCACGATCCGCTCCGGCTCGACCACGAGCACCGAGTCGAACTCCAGCCCCTTCGCCTGCCTGACAGTCAGCACCACCACCGGGTCCTCCAGCAGCGGGTCGGCCAGCACCGGGTCGGCCAGCACCGGGTCGGCCAGCACCGGGTCGGCCAGCGCGGGGGCGTGCTCGGCCGCCGCGGCGGCGACCACCCCGCGCAGCTCGTCCAGCCGGGCCGCGGGCACCAGCACCGCCAGCCGCCCGCGCCCGATCGCGGCGACCTCGGCGGCGATGGCGTCGACCAGCCGGTCGGGGAGCTCGGCCGGCGACACCTGCCGCCGCCACGGCTGCCGCCCGGTCTCCCGCACCGACCGCGGCGGGTCGGCCGGTGGGTCGAGCCCGGCCAGCACGTCGGCCGCCACGGCCATGATCTCGGCCGGCATCCGGTAGTTGATGGACAGCTCGCGCAGCCGCCACCGGTCGCCGACGTGCGGCTCGAGCACCCGCTGCCAGGACGACGTGCCGGCCAGGTCGCCGGTCTGGGAGACGTCGCCGACCAGCGTCATCGACCGGCTCGGGCACCTGCGCATCAGCATCCGCCAGGCCATCGGCGACAGCTCCTGCGCCTCGTCCACGATGACGTGCCCGAACACCCAGCCCCGGTCGGCGGCCGCCCGCTCGGCCACGGTGCGGTCGTCGATCGGCTGGTGCCGGTCGACCAGCCGCTCGGCGTCGAGCAGGTCACCCGGGGTCAGCCTCTCCCGATCGCCCCAGTCGTCCAGGTCGTCCAGCTCGTGCGCGGCCGAGCCGGACAGGATGTCCAGCACGCCCTGCGCCTCGGCGATCCGGGCCAGGCGGGCTCGCTCGGCGAGGGCCGCCGCCGGTCGGTCGTCCTCGCCGAGCAGCTCAGCCGCCTCGTCCAGCAGCGGGACGTCGGCCGGGGTCCAGCCACCGGCAGGGTCGCGGAGCAGCAGGCCCCGGTCCGCGTTGGACAGTCCGGGCGCGGCGGACGCAAGCCGCCGCCGGTCCGAGAAGAGGTCGGCCAGCAGCCGCTGCGGGGTCAGCACCGGCCAGAGCGCGCCGAGCGCCGCCCGCACGTACGGGTCCGCCCGCAGGTTCCGGCGGATCTGCTCGACGTCGACCGGCTCCAACTCCCACTCGCCGCCGCGCAGCTCGGCCGCCCTCCGGTCGGCGACCTGCCCGGCGACCAGGTCGGCGAGCACGGCGAGGACCGACTCGACGAAGATCGCCCTGGCCTGGTTGTGCGGCTGGCCGGACCGCCTGGCCCGGTCCCGCGCCCGCCGGCAGGTGCGCTCGTCAAGATGCAGCGAGTAACCGTCGACGCGGAGGTCCAGCCCGTCCTCCGGCACCCGTTGCCGGTCCAGCACGGCCGCGGCCACAACGTCCACCATGGACGGCCGGCCCTTGACCGCGGCCGCCTCCGGCGGCTCGGCCCGCTCCGCCCGCACCCCCGGGAACAGCTCGCCGACGGTGGCCAGCAGCACGCCGGTCTCGCCGAGCGAGGGCAGCACCTGCCCGATGTACCGGAGGAATGTCGCGTTTGGACCGACGATCAGCACGCCGCGCCGGGACAGCCGGTCCCGGTGGGTGTATAGCAGGAAGGCCGCTCGGTGCAGCGCGACCGCGGTCTTGCCGGTGCCGGCACCGCCCTGCACGACCAGCACGCCGTCCGGCTCGGATCGGATGATCCGGTCCTGCTCGGCCTGGATCGTCTCGACGATGTCGGACATCCGTCCGGTCCGGTGCGCGGCCAGCGCGGCCAGCAGCGCCGCCTCGCTCGTCAGCCCGCCCGGCTGGTCGGGACCCGCGCTGGCCAGGTCGAGCACCTCGTCGTCCAGGCCGACCACGTCCCGTAGCCGGGTGCGCAGGTGCCGGCGCCGGCGCACCCCGTCCGGCGCAGCGGCGGTGGCCAGGTAGTACGGCCGGGCGGACGGCGCTCGCCAGTCGATCAGCAGCGGCCGATAGTCGGCGAGCTCGTCCACGATTCCGAGCCGGCCGATGTAGCGGCGCTCTCCGTCCCGGAAGTCGAGCCGACCGAAGCACAGACCGTTCTCGGCCGCGTCGAACCGGGCAAGCTGGTCGGTGTACAGCCGGGCGCCGGAGTCCCGTTCGGACCGAGCCTGATGGGTGCCGCCGGTACCCCGGAACACCTCGGCGAGCCGTGCCGAGGCGCGCTCGCGCAGGGCGTCCAGCCGGCCGTACAGCATCCGCACGTACGCCTTCTCCTGCCCGAGGTCGTCTGTTGACAACCGGCCCTTCCTCTCGCTAATATTGAATGAGCGCCCGAATGTGGCGTATTTTTTTATGCACACGCGAACGCTCAATGTAGCGAACTGATTCGGTCGGAGTCAATGGCCGGGCTGCACCGTCCACTCGGGACACGAGCCGGCTCCTGATCAGCGCCTGGAGCTGAACTTCGGCCGGCGCCGCGGGTCGCGCAGGAACGGCTCCAGGGCGAGCTCCGCGGCGCCGAGCAGCACTGCACGGTCCAGCCGGGCGGCGGTCACCGGCACTCGGCCGCCGGCACCGAGGAAGGACCGGGCGGCGATCACCTCGGTCAGCCTCGCCGAGTCGGCGCCGAGCAGCTCGGCATGCAGCCCACCGAGCACCACCCGGTCCGGGTTCAGCACGTTGATCAGGCTGGCCAGGCCGGTGCCGAGCGCCTCCACGACCTGGCGAACAGCGGCCGCTACCGCTGCGTCGGCCGGCGCGAGCGGCAGCAGCCGCAGCGCTTCGCGGTAGGCGGCGGCGCCGGTGGCCGCCGGCTGCCCGGCCGCCGCGAGCAGGGCGGAGGCGTCGGCTTCGGCGTCCAGGCAGCCGCGGTTGCCGCAGGCGCAGAGCCGGCCGTTGGGCTGCACGGTCAGGTGGCCGACCTCCAGGGCATACCCGGAGCTGCCGGTGTGCAGCCGGCCGTCGACCAGCAACCCGCCGCCGACGCCTTGCTGCCCGGTGGTCACGTACAGCAGGTGGCGGGCGCCTCGCCCACTTCCGTGCCGGTGCTCGGCGAGTGCGGCCAGGTTGGCGTCGTTGCCGACCGAGACTGGCAGCGGCAGGCCGCGGGCAGCCAGCCGGTCGGCCAACGGCCGGCGCACCGGCGTCACCGCCGGCCAGCCGAGGTGGTGCGCGGCGAGCGCCGCACCGGAGCGGTCATCGATCGCCGACGGGACGGCCATGCCCAGTCCCAGGCAGGGCCGGTCCAGGTCGCCGGCTTGCGCGGCGGCCAGGTCCGCGATCGAGTCGAGCGCCGCGTCCGGGTCGGACGGCGCCGCCAGCGCAGTGTCGACCAGAGCGTGAACCTTCCCGCCCAGGCCCACCGCCGCGACGGTGACCGTGTCGACGTGCAGCTGTGCCGCCAGCACCGCCGGGCCGTCCGGGTGGGCCGCGATGCGGTGCGACGGCCGCCCGACCGACGCCGTCGCCGGGCGCCGGTCCACCGCCACCAGCCCGGCGGAGCTCAGCTCGGCGAGGATCGCCCCGACGGCTGCCCGGGTCAACCCGAGCCGCCTGGTCAGCTCGGCCCTGGTAGTCACCTCGCCGACGTGCACCAGGGTGAGCGCTCGGCCGAGGCTGCTCATCGTCGCTCTCCGGTTCCCAATCAGCCTGGTACGTCGTACGGTGATTTTGTGAAGCCACTATACAAAATGGTGGTGCGGCGGCGGCCGGCCCGGCCGGCCCGGGGCAGGACGACGTGGCTGCTGTACGCCGAGTTCGGCTGCTTCGCCTTCCTGCTGAACGGGCTGGGCGCGGTGCTCACCTCGCTGCAGCGTGACCTGCAGGTGTCCCGGGCCGCCGTCGCGTTCTACCCGAGCCTGTTCGCGGCCGGCCTGCTCGCGGTCGGGCTGGTCGGGGGCGCGCTGGTCGCGCGGGTCGGGCGACGGGCGGTCCGATCCACCGCGGTGCTGCTGCTCGCCGCCGGCGCCGGCCTGCTGGCCGTGCCGGTGCGGCCGGTCACCCTGGTCGGCGCCACCCTGCTCGGTGCCGGCGGCGCGCTGCTGGTGCAGCTGGTGCCGGCGCTGCTGGCCACGCTGCACCCGGCTCGGCCGACGGTCGTGGTGGCCGAGGCGAACGCAGCAGCGAGCACCACCTCGGTGCTCGCGCCGCTGGGCGTCGGCGCGGCGACCGGGGCCGGGCTGGACTGGCGCTGGGGCTATCTGACCCTGCCGCTCGCCGGGTTTGCGCTGGTCAGCTGGCTGAGCCGGGACGCGGCCCTCCCCGAGGCGCGGCCGACGAGGGAGCCGCCCGGGCGGTACGCCGCGCCCGGCCCGGAGCGGGGTCAGCCGGACCAGGGGACGGTGGAGCGCAGCCCGGTGGAGCGCGGCCGGGCGGAACCCCCTCCGCTGCCGCCGGGTCCGCTGCTCGGCCGCTGGTTCGACGTTCTGCTGGCGGTCAGCGCGGAATTCTGCCTCGTGTTCTGGTCGGCTACCTGGATGGCCGACCAGCACGGCGCCGGGCCCGGGCTGGCGCCGACATTGGCGGCGCTGTTCCTGGTCGGGATGGCTGCGGCCCGCGCGGCGGCCGGTCCGATCACCGGGCGGATCGGGCGCCCGCCGGCCGTGCTGGCGGCCGGCTCGGCGGTCGGCCTGGCCGGCTTCGTTCTGCTCTGGGCCGGCCCGGAAGTGGCGGTCGCCAGCGCCGGGCTGCTGCTCACCGGGCTCGGCATCGCGTTGCTCTACCCGGCGACCGTGAGCCGGGTGGTGGCCACCTGGCCGCACGCCCCGGACCGGGCCGCCGCCCGCGGCGCGCTGGCCTCCGGGCTGGCGATCGGCTGCGCCCCCGCGCTGCTCGCCGGCCTGGCCGACGTCGCCGGCCTGCGGATTGCCTTCCTGGTGGTGCCCGTGCTGCTGGTCGCGCTCGGCGGCCGGGCCGCGATCGCGCTGGTCCGACCCGCATAGTGGTCGACCCCCTCCGTGGCTTCGGGCAGCCGGTGTTCGAGCGCGGTGGCGCGCGAGTAGAGGATGCCCTGGGCCTATTTAGAGCCGGCGAGCCGCTCGACGTGGTAAGTGCGGAGTTCGGCGTGCCCGAATCCGACCTGCAAGACGCCTTGCGTGTCGCTCTCCAGTCAGCCGCCTAGCGCCGGTCGGCCGCCCTGGCTGCCCACGCTGTTCGTTCACCGCAGCCTTGGCCGGATCCAGGTTCCCCAGCTACTGCGTGCCGCCAAGCTGGAGGTCGTCACGCTTGCCGAGCAGTACGGCATCCCCACCGACGAGACGATCACCGACGTGACCTGGCTGGAGGACGCCCACGTCCCGAGTCTCTCCGTCCACAGCGCCAACATCGCAGCGGTCGATGCCGCCGAGCAGCCGGGCGGCGAACCGCGGCTCGATGGTCCCGCTTGGTGTCCGCGGCGGTCGGTGCTGGTCCGTACCCGGTGTCCTCGTCTACGCTGTCCGCGCTCGACTGTCCCAGTCTGGGGGAATCCGCATGGTCACGGAGGCGACGTTCGCGTTCGACCGGTTCGCCGAGGCCAGCCTCGACGACCCGTACCCGCTCTACCGGGATGCCCGGGAGCAGGCCGGGGTCTTCTACGCGGATGCGTTCGACGTCTGGGTGGTCACCCGCTACGAGGACGTGCGCGCCGTGCTGACCGACAGCAGCCGGTTCTCCTCCGGGTACCTCATCCGCACCCCGCACACCCCGGCCCCCGGTGTGATGGAGATCCTGCAGCGGGGCCATCCGGAGGTGCGGATCCTGCTGAACCAGGACCCGCCCGAGCACGCCCGCGCGCGCAGCCTGGTGACGAAGGCGTTCGGGCCGCGGCGGGTACGGGTCCTGCGACCCCGGGTGCAGGAGATCACCGACGGGCTGGTGCAGGCGTTCGCCGCCGACGGGCACGCGGACCTGATCCGGCAGCTCACCCTGCCGCTGCCGCTGCGGGTGATCTGCGAGCTGATCGGGCTGCCGCTCGCGGATGCCGAGCAGGTGCGGGCCTGGACCGACGACCTCGCGCTGCTCACCTCGTTCGGCGCCACCCCGGAGCAGCAGACCGCGGCGGCGCACGGCTCGGTCGCGTTCGAGGAGTACCTGGCCGACCAGGTGGCGCAGCGGCGCCGGGAGGGCCGGGACGACCTGCTCACCGACATCGTGAACGCCAGGGTCGAGGGCGAGCAGCCGCTGACCACCGACGAGATCATCAGCCTGCTGATGACGCTGGTCTTCGCCGGCCATGAGACCACGGCGAACCTGATCGGCACCGCGCTGCTGCTGCTGCTCCAGCGCCCGGCGCTGTGGAAGGCGGCCGCCGACGAGCCGGAGCTGGTCGAGGCCGCGGTGGAGGAGACGCTTCGGCTCGACGCCCCGGTGCAGGGCATGTTCCGGCTGGCCATCGCGGAAACCGAGATGTGCGGGGTGACCATTCCGGCGGGCGCGCAGGTCTTCGCCCTGTTCGGGGCGGCCAACCGGGACCCTGCGGTGTTCGCCGACCCGGACGACTTCCAGCCCGACCGGGCGGAGGCCGACCGGCACCTGTCCTTCGGCCGGGGCATCCACTTCTGCATCGGCGCCGCGCTGGCCCGGGTGGAGGCGGCCACGGCGATCAGCACGCTGGCCCGGCGGCTACCGGGCCTGCGGCTGGCGCCCGGGTTCCGCGCCCCGTACCTGCCCAACCTGCTGCACCGCGGCCCCAGCCGGCTCGACGCGGTGTGGGACTGACCGGTAGCGCCTACTCGGCGGCGGCCGGCTCGGCGAAGACGGCCAGCGACGGCCCGCGGGTCTTGCCTGCCTCGACCGCGGCCGCCTCGGTGGCGCGCAGCACTCGCAACGCGTTGTGCCAGCACAGCTTCGCCAGGTCGTCGTCCGACCAGCCGCGCTGGGACAGCTCGGCCAGCAGCGCCGGGTATCCGTCCACACCGGACAGTCCATCCGGGACAGCCGCGGTACCGTCGAAGTCTCCGCCCAGTCCCACGTGGTCGAGGCCGGCCACCTCACGGACATGCTCGGCGTGCTCGGCCACGTCGCTCACGTCGCAGGGCGGTCGCGGGTTCGCCGCGATCCAGGCCGCCCGGCCCGCGTACCACTCCGGGCTGCCGAGCTCGGGCGCCAGCTGCTCGACCGCCGCGATCAGCTCGTTCTGCCAGTCCCGGCACTCGACGTTGAGGAAGCCGGGCACGAAGGTGACCATGACAATGCCGTCGCTGCCGGCCACCCGGGCCAGCACGTCCGCTGGCACGTTGCGCGGGTGGTCGCACAGCGCCCGGGCGTTGGAGTGCGAGAAGAACGCGGGTGCGGTGGACACGTCCAGGGCCGCGTGCATCGTGGCCGGGGCCACATGCGAGAGGTCGACCAGCATGCCGAGCCGGTTGCACTCCCGCACCACCTCGCGGCCGAACTCGGACAGCCCGCCGACGGCCGGGGTGTCGGTGGCGCTGTCCGCCCACGGGGTGTTGCTGGCGTGGGTCAGGGTGAGGTAGCGGGCGCCGAGCGCGTACATCATCCGCAGCGTGCCGAGCGAGCAGGCGATCGAGTGGCCGCCCTCCATGCCGAGCAGCGATGCGATCTTCCCCGCGGCCCGGCACGCCTCGACCTCGTCCGCCGAGGTGGCCATGGCCAGGTCCGTCGGGTAGCGCTCGACCATCCGGCGCACCGCGTCCATCTGCTCCAGGGTGGCGGCGACCGCCGCGTCCCCACCCAACGCGGACGGCACGTACACCGACCAGAACTGGGCGCCGACCCCGCCGGCCCGCAGCCGGGGCAGATCGGTGTGCAGCCCGACCGCCGACTGGTCGACCGCGATGTCCAGCCGATCGAAGTCATAGCGGACCCGGCTGCGCAGCTCCCACGCGAGATCGTTGTGCCCGTCGACGATCGGTGTGTCGGCCACCCGGACAGGCTACCGAGACCGAGCCGTCGGCACGGGCTCGGGGCGAGCCCGTGCCGTAGGCGTACGTGACGGCTTGGACGCGGTGGCGTTCCTCCGCTGGGATCCCCGCCGCTGACGGCGCGACTCAGCGCGGCTGGATCATGTGCACACCCGCCCGGCCTGGGCGGTCCATCGTGGACAGTGCCCCGGGCACCTCGGCCAGGCCGGTGGTCCGGGTGATCAGCAGCTCAGGCCGGAGCACCCCGGCGGCGACCAGCCGGAGCAGCTGCGGGTAGTGGTGAGCCGGCATGCCATGACTGCCGAGCAGGTCGAGCTCCTGGGCGAGCACCAGGTCCATCGGCAGCGCCGGCCGGCCGCGGCTGGCCGGGAGCAGGCCGACCTGGACGTGCCGGCCGCGGCGGCGGAGGCTCTCGATCGAGGCGGCGCAGGTGTCGGGGCTGCCCAGCGCGTCGATCGACAGGTGGGCGCCGCCGCCGGTGGCCTCCCGCACCGCCGCTGCCAGCTCGACCGGGCCGGCCGCCGCCGCGGCGTCCAGGCACACCGCGGCCCCGATCGTGCGGGCCAGGTCCAGCGCCGGCGCGGCGACGTCGACCGCGACCACCCTGGCCCCGCAGCCGGCCGCGATCATGATCGCGGACAGGCCGATGCCGCCGCAGCCGTACACCGCCACCCACTCGCCGGCGGACGCCCGGCCGCGGGCGACCACCGCCCGGAACGACGTGCCGAACCGGCAGCCCAGCAGCGCCGCGGCGGGGTAGCCGACCTGGTCCGGCAGCCGGACCAGGTTCACCTCCGCGTTGTCGACCGTGACGTACTCGGCGAACGACCCCCACCGGGTGAACCCCGGCTGGGTCTGACGCTCGCAGATCTGCTGGTCGCCGGCGGCGCAGGTCGGGCACCGGCCACAGGCCTGCACGAACGGCGCGGTCACCCGATCGCCGACCCGCCATCCGACCACGTCGGCGCCGACCGCGACCACCACGCCGGCGAACTCGTGCCCGGGCACATGGGGCAGCGGTATCTCCCGGTCGTCGCCCCGCCAGCCGTGCCAGTCGCTGCGGCACAGCCCGGTCGCCTCGACCCGGACCAGCACGCCTCCGGCCGGCGCGGCCGGGTCCGGCACCTGCCGCACCTCCGGCCGCGCCCCGAACTGGTCGAACACGATAGCCCGCACAGCGGGAATCCTCACATGGCGAAGGATCAGGAGAACCGGACGTCGACCGGCTTCCCGGTGAAGTACGCATACGGCTTGAGCGCGTCCTCGACCCGTACCCGGTCCGAGGCGCCGAGCCGGACCAGCGGCCGCACCTCCACGACGGTCCGGGTCCGGGCCGCGGTCCGCCGCCACGTCCCGATGACCCGCCCGCCCCGCACGAACGTCGGCTGGAACACCCCGTTCCCGCCGGGGATGATCGCCTGCATCTGCTCGGCGGCGACCATCAGCGAGCGGTCCTTGAACCCGAGCAGGTACTCGTCGAAGCCCGGCAGCGCCCGGACGTCGTCGGAGCCCGCGGCGGCCGGCCCGGTGCGGTGCGCGTCCAGCAGCGCCCGGTCCAGGACCATCTCCCGACCGTCCACCTTCACGGTGGCGAGCTGGTCGCCGGCGACGGCGAGGCCACGCTTGGCGTCGGCCATGGTCAGCCCGGTCCATCGGGCGAAGTCCTGCCGGGTGGCCGGGCCGTGGCTGCGGAAGTACCGCACGACGATCGTGCCGAGCGCCTCATCCCGGTCCGGCCGGTGCGGGTCTGGTGCCCACTCGTCGAGCAGCACGAAGGTCTGCTCGGTGCCGACGGTCGGCGCGATGCAGGTGACCCCGCGCTGGCTGGCGTACCACAGCAGGTGGTAGCCGAACTGCCCGCCGCCGCCGATACCGGCCTCCGCCAGCACCGCCAGGCACTCCTTGCGGCTGAGCCGGCGGCCGCCCGCCAGCGCCGCGCGGAGCACGTCGACGGCGCGGTCGGCGACCTTCTCGGTGAGGCCGAGGGAGGCCCGCCTCGCGGTCGCACCGGCCAGCGCGCGGGCCCCCATCAGGTCGAGCATCCAGCGCGCGTCCCGCGGCGGCACGAGATGCACGGTGCCGCGCATCGGCCAGGTCCGCAGAGCCTCCCGGCGCTCCAGCGCGGCCTGCACGTCGGCGGCGGTGAAACCGGGCAGCCGGGCGCCGAGCGACCACATCGCGCTGGCCGCGTCCTGCGCCTGCATCGCCCCGAACCAGCCGACCACCCCGGCCACGTCCGCCGGCCCCTCGGGAGCCCCGCGGCCCGGGGGGTCGGCCAGCAGCAGGCTCGCCATCCGCAGCGCCAGCGCGTCGGCCGGTGTCAGGTCCACCGCGCTCCTCCTCCTGTCTACACCCCATCCTGCCAGCGCGGCCGGCGGTTGATCCCCTAAGGTGCCAGCCATGTCCGAACGCGACGACGATCCGATAGCCAGCACCCAGATGTTCCGGGCGTTCGCCCATCGCGACGAAGCCCGCCCGGCCGGCCGGCTGCGGCCGCCGGCGATCATGCTCTCGGTGATGCTGGCGGTGGCGATCGTGGCGCTGGTGACCTGGCTGATCGTCCGCTGACAGGGGGAAGGCATGGCCGCCGGCACGCCCGTCGTGTTCGTGCACGGTCTCTGGCTCCATGCGGGGTCGCCGACACCGCACTGACCTGGCTCCAGCAACACGCCCGATGAGGGACGCTGTCCGACGCCGCTCACCGCGACGGCGACCTGGTGGACCTGGGCGAGGTGGTCCGGTTCTGACCGGGTCTCATCGGGTCAGGGCGCCGGCCAGCGCGGCGACGAAGCGGTCCACGTCGTCCGGGACCACGTGCAGGTGCGGCGACACCCGCAGCGTCGTGCCGCGCAGGGCCGCGTAGCAGTTCGCCGCGGCGAGCGCGGGCACGACCTGGTCCCGGGCTCGGTCCGGTAGCCCGAGGCCGAGGATATGCGGTCCGCGCGGCTCGGGCGGCCGCGCCTCGAGGCCTCGGTCGGCGACCCGTCCGGCGATGTCCGCGGTGAGCTGGCCCAGGGTGGCGGAGATGCGCTCCGCGCCCCAGGCGAGGAGCTGTTCGAGCGCGGCGATCGCCATCGGGGTCAGCTCGAACAGGGTCCGCTGACCCTGGTCGTAGCGGCGGGCGCCGGGCTGGTACGCGTCCCGGTAGTCGACCAGCCCGGAGAAGTCCTCCGAGCCGGCCCGGGAGATCCAGTTCTCCTCCAGCGGCCGGCCGTCCCGGTGCTCGGTCGCCACCCACAGGTAGCCGCGGCCGAACGGCCCGAGCAGCCACTTGTAGCCCACGCAGATCAGGAAGTCCGGCCGCAGGGTGGCGACGTCCAGCGGCATCGCGCCGAGCGACTGGCTGGCGTCCACGACGAGTCGCGCGCCGATCTCGCGGCTGCCGGCGGCGACCGCATCGAGGTCGACCAGCGACCCGTCGGTCCAGTGCACGTTCGGCACGGACACCACGGCGACTCGCTCGTCCAGCGCGGCGAGCACCGCCTCGGCCCAGGCCTGCCCCGGGGCGCGGGTCACGGTGAGGATCTCGGCGCCGGTCTCCGCGGCCCGCCGGCGCCAGGAGTAGACACCGGACGGGTACTCCTCGGCGAGCACCAGGATCCGCTGCCCGGGCTCCACCGGCAGGTTGCCGGCGGCCACGGCGAAGCCGTAGCTGGTCGCCGGAACCAGGGCCACGCCGTCCGGGTCGCCGCCGACCAGCGCGGCGAACAGCGAACGCAGCCGATCGACGTCCTCGAACCAGGCCTCGGCCCCGATCGCCCACGGTTGGGCCCGCCGCCGCAGCGCGGCCTCGCCGGCCGCCCGGACCGAGCGCAGCATCGGTGCCAGGCCGGAGGTGTTGAAGTAGGCCACCCCCGGCGGCACGTCGAAGGCGTCGCGCTGAGATCCCAAGGCGCCGTCGAGGGTCCAGCGCGCCGCGCCGGCCAGCGTCTCGTCGCCCGTCACCACCGGATTCCACCACGCGTGCCGGCGGCATCCTCGACCGGGCGGGAGGCCGCGGGCGATGATCGGCTGGGGGTGACGCCGGATGACCGACCCGGTGGTGTGCTCGGCGAAGGGCTGCCGGGCCGCCGCGGCCTACGCCGTGCTCTGGAACAACCCGGGGATCCACCCGCCGGACCGGGAGAAGATCTGGCTGGCCTGCCCGGAGCACCGGCAGTCGCTGGCCGACTTCCTGGCCGTGCGCGGTTTCCTCCGCCGGGTCGAACGGCTCTAGGGGACACTCCTAGCTGGAGGGGTCGCCGTACAGGAAGGACAGCAGCACGAAGCGCCGCCCCTCGGTCACGTCGAGCACCTCGTGCAGGTGCGCGCAGGAGAAGACGAGCGCCGCGCCGGGCTCGGGCCGGTAGAGCTGGTTGCCGTACTCCGGGAAGCGCAGCTGCCCGCCCCGGTAGTCGTCGTTGAGGTTGAGGGTGAGCGCGAACACCCGGTGTGCCGTGGCCGGCGTCAGGTTGTCCCGGTGCGGCCGGAAGTAGCCGCCGGTGGAGGCGTCGTAGCAGGCGATCTTGAACCCTTCGAAGCGGGTCGCCCGGAACGCGAACGCCTTGCGCACCTCGGGCATCACCCGCCGGCCCACCGCCGTGGACAGCTCCCGCAGCAGCTCGGGATCGCGGACGGTGTGGTCCCGGCGGCGCTTGTAGGCCACGTCGAGGACGTCGCCGGACCGGCCGGCCACCCCGGTGTCGATCGCGCCGGCGTCCGCCCACAGCCGGATCAGCCGGTCGCGGTAGTCCGCGTCCAGGGCCCGGGGCAGCAGCAGCACCGGAGCCTGCCCGACCACCTCGGTCGGCGGCCCGCGGTGCACGGCACCGTCGAGCAGCTCGACCACGGTCCCGGCCAGGCCGTCGCCGGCGGCGACGCCTACCACCCGCAGGTTGGGGTCCAGCACCACGGCGGTCAGCTCCCCGGGCGGCACGCCGTAGGCGCTGGCCACCGCGCCCTCCTGGTCCGACCAGGTCTGCCCGACCGGGCCGCCGTCCGCCGGGTCGCCGGCCGCGACGCAGCACAGCCCGACGTCGTCCCGGCCGGCCAGCCGGCCGGCGAGGTCCACCAGCCGCGGGTCGTCGCCGGACCGATCGAAGACGACCGCAGTCGGCCGGCCGCCGGCGTGCGCGTAGAACCGGGTCGGCATGCCCGACCGCCCGGGCAGCACGAAGTCCGCGGCCCGCTCCCCGATGCCGAGCCGGCCGCGACCACCGACCCGCGTGCCACCGTCGTCGATACGACGACCCTATGCCGCCGGGCCGGGCCGACCCTGACACGGTGCGCCGAGGTTGACCGCGGCTCGACCGCGTGACGAGGCTGTAGGGCGTGAAGCTGACGCTGGACCTGCACGAGGTCTACAACCGCGGCACGGACATCGACCGGGCGCTGCACGGCGTGATCGCCGACGCGGTCGCCAAGCGGGCGCGGCTGGTGGAAATAATTCCCGGTAAGGGCTCCGGGCAGCTCAAGAAGCGGGTGCTCCGGTTCCTCGAGCAGAAGGAGATCAAGGCGCTCTACCACCGGGTGGAGAAGGACCGGGACAACTTCGGCCGGGTCTTCGTGCACTTCCGCTGGAAGTAGGCAGGAGCGGGCGGGTGGCGGGTCGGGCGAGCCGCTGGTGGGGAGTCGCGGAGCGGGGCGACACCGCCCGGCTCGAGGCGTTCAGCGACGGCGTGTTCGCCATCGCGATCACGCTGCTCATCCTCGACGTCCGGGTCGAGCAGCAGCCGGACGAGAGCCTCGCCAGCGCGCTGCACCACGCGCTGCCGGAGATCGGTGCATACGCGGCGAGCTTCCTGCAGATCGGCATCATCTGGGCCAACCACCACGCCTTGTACCGCCTGGTCAGCCGCCTGGACCAGCTCCTGCTGCTGTTCAACCTGATGCTGCTCGGCTGCGTGTCGTTCCTGCCGCTGCCCACCCGGCTGGTGGCCGAGCACACCAGCGGCGGCGACGCGCGCACGGCGGTGCTGGTCTACGGCTGCACGCTGACCGCCAGCGCCGCCGCGTTCAACCTCATCTGGTGGCGGGTCCGCCGCGGCGGCCTGCTGGTCGACGGGGTCAGCCCCGCGTTCGTCCGGGACGTCGACGTGCGGTACCTGCTCGGCCTGGCCACCTACGCCGTGGCGACCGCGGTGGCGTTCGTCTCGCCACGGGCCACCATCCTGCTGACGGTCGGCCTGGCGCTGATGTTCCTGCTCGGACCCTCGCCTCGGGCCGCGCTGGCCGGAGCCCGGGACTCGACCGACTCGGAGCGGTAATAGTCGGGAATCACGACAGGGATGCTTGCTGGCCGGAGTCGACCACGGACCGTTCGCAATCACGTTACCCCGTTTGGCCGTATGAGCCACCGTCAACCGGCGGCATCTCGGAATTCCGGCGGCCGCCGGACGACATTCTTGCGCCCGCCGAGAGTCGATGTCGTCGCCCACCGCCGGCAAAGACCGAGCGATACTTGGTGACGTTATCGAGTCTCGTTCGCGGCGCCGGATATGTATGTCCGGCGTTATCGCCAGTGGTTACCATCGGAGCGCTCGTCCGTCCGGGAAGAAGCCGCCGACGGTCCGCTATCGGGGAGATCGAGGGCCTGGGTCACGCCGGCCGCGGCCCCGCCCGGTCGCCCGCCCGGACCCGTATCGGTTGCGACCCAGCCGGGACATACCGCATTGACCAGACGACGCGGCTCATCCTCTGCCTGCTCTCCCGGTCGGTCCGCCGGCGAGGCGGCGGTCGGGGCTGGGAGGTATGCGAACGAGTCGGGGACGGTGCGGGTGGCCCTCGTTGGGGGCCGGCGGGCGGGGGCGCGGCCCGGAGCCAGGGCCTGTCCCGTGGATCAGCGGCCGCTGGGCACGGAGTCGTAGCCCATGCCGCCCGGCAGGACGCTGTCGTAGCCCATTCCGTCGTAGCCCATTCCGCCGGGCTGAATACGATTATCGCCCCCATTAACAGACGTAATCACGGTCGTGTCTCTCGGCGCCGAGCCGGCTGTGCCGGACAGCGTTGCCAGCAGTACGCCGGTTAGCCCAAGTGCGAGAACGAGAAGTGCGACGAGGTTTCGCCGGATACGCAAGATCATTCCTCCGTCGACAATTGGGAGCGCAGGAATCGATGCCAGTCGATCATCGTCGGGGGGCGCTCCAAGCGGGCGTTCGGCTGGTAGCAAACTTGGCGACAATAGCAGGTTGTCGGCTCGGCGGAACCGTCAAGCGATGATTTCTTGGCAGTTTGGGGATGTAAACGGTTCCACCGCGCAAAGAATGCGCGCCGGTGTTCGGATCGGCCCCCGGTGTGCGCGCGAATTGGTTACACAGCGCACTCCACTTGTTACCCTACGGTAGCGCCAGCTATTCTCTTCCTCGTGTCCGCGCCGCATGCGAGTCGGCCCCTGCTGGGCCGCAGCCGGGAGCTCGCCCGGCTGGTCGCGTGCGTGGCCGAGCTGGCCGACGGCCGCGGTCGGGCGGTCCTGGTCGAGGGCGAGCCGGGGATCGGCAAGTCCGCCCTGGTGCGGACCGCCTGCCAGACCGCACTCGACCTGTGCTGCCAGGTCTTCTGGGGCGCCGGAGACGAGCTGGGCCAGGCGCTGCCGCTGCTGCCGCTGACCTACGGGCTGCAGGTGCGCGAGATCGCGGATCCGCGCCGCGCCACCATCGCCGGGTTGTTGCGCGGCGAGCAGAGCCCGGGCCGCAGCGGTGACCTCTCGGCCGCGGCGGCCGAGCAGTTGCTGGCGCTGGTCGACGAGCTGTGCGCGGCCGGCCCGACCGTGCTGGTCGTCGACGACCTGCAGTGGGCGGACGAGGCCACCGTCGCGGTGTGGGCCCGGCTGGCCAGGTCGGTCTGCCAGCAGCCGCTGCTGCTGGTCGGGGTGATGCGGCCGATCCCGCAGCGGGACTGCCTGCTCGCGCTGCGCGCCATGGTCGACTCGGCCGACCGGATCCGGCTGAGCCGGCTGCCGGAGGCCGCGGCCGCCGACCTGGTGGCGAGCCTTGCCGGCGGCAAGCCGGCCGAGGAGCTGCTCCGGCTGGCCGACGGCGCCGCGGGCAACCCGCTCTACCTGACCGAGCTGGTCGACGCGCTCGCCCGTGGTGAGTGCCTGGCCGTCAACGACGCCGGCGTCGCCGAGCTGACCGGCGGCCCGACACCGAGCTCGCTGTCCGAGGCGATCGCCGACCGGCTCGGCTTCCTGCCCAAGTCGGCGCGCGAGATCCTGCGGCTGGCCGCGCTGCTCGGGGTCGACTTCTCGGTCTCCGACCTGACCACGGTTTCCGGCAAGGGGATGAACGAGCTGCTCCCGGTGCTGGAGGAGGCCCGCGCCGCCGGCGTCCTCGCCGAGTCCGGGCGCAACCTGGCCTTCCGGCACCCGCTGATCCGCGCTTCGCTGTACGAGCAGATGCCCAAGGCGGTGCGCGCCGCCTGGCACTGCGACGCCGGGCGGAAGCTGGTGGAGGCGGGCGCGCCGGTGGACCGGGTCGCCCGGCAGCTGCTGCCTGCCGTCTGCACCCTGGACACCGAGGCGGAGACCGAGCCGGTGGACGACTGGGTGCTGCAGTGGCTGGTGGAGGCGGCGCCGCTGCTGACCGGGCAGGCGCCCGCGGCGGCGATCGACCTGCTGCGCCGGGCCTCGGTCGACACGCCCGGCACGCGCCGGCAGCGCGACGTGCTCGCCTGCCGGCTGGCCGAGGCACTCTACCGGGGCGGGGCGGTGGACGAGGCCGAGCAGGTGGCGACCCGCGCCTTGGACCGGGTCACCGACGCAGACCTGGTGGTCGACCTGCACTGGACCCTCGCCCAATGCCGGGTGATCGCCGGTCGGTCCCAGGAGTCGCTGGACGCGCTGACCAGCGCGCTGGCCGGGCCCGATCTCGGAGCCAAGCACCGGGCCCGGCTGCTCGTGCTCACCGGCCGGATGCACCGCGACGTCGGCCAGGTGGAGAAGGCCTACCGGGTCGCCACCGAGGCCCTCGCCGCGGGTACGAAGATCCACGACGAGTGGACCATCGGCTGGGCGCTGCACGTCCTGATCCTCGTCGCGATGATGCGTGGCGAGGTCGCCGACGCGCTGCCGCTGTTCGACAAGGCGCTGGCGGTGGCCAGGACCGACCCGGCGCTGACCGACCTGCGGCTGCTGCTGCTCATGAACCAGGCGGTCACCCTCGGCGACTTCGACCGGTACGAGGACGCGTTCGCCGCAGCCCAGGAGGTACGGCAGCTCGCCGACCGCACCGGCAGCGTGGTCCGGCTCATCCAGGCGACCAGCGCGCTCGGCCAGCTGCTGCTGGAGACCGGGCAGTGGGACGACGCGCTGGTCGAGGTGGACGTCCTGCCGAGCGACCTCAAGGATCCCAGCGTGGTGTGCTGCGACCACGGTGTCGCGGCCATCATCTGCTTCCACCGGGGCGACGCCGCCGCCGCCCGCCGGCATCTGGCCGCGGCCGACGCGGCGGCGAGTCGGATCCAGCGCCGGGTGGTGGCCACCTACACCCTGGCCCGCAGCCTCGACCTGGAACAGGCCGGCCAGCCCGAGGCCGCCCGGGACGTGCTGGCCGCCGCGCTGGACAACGACGCCGACGGGGAGGACCTGCTGGTGGACGCGGTCCGGCTGGCGGTGGAGACCGGCTGCCTGGAGCTGGCGAGTGCGGCGGCCGCCCGGGCCGAGGCGCTGGCCGAGGCGAGCACGATCCCGCATCGGCCCGCCGGCGCGCTGTTCTGCCGCGGCCTGCTGGACAACGACCCCACCCAGCTGCTGAAGGCCGCGGAGCGCTACCAGCAGGCCGGCCGGCCGCTGCCCAGGGCGCAGGCGCTGGAGGCGGCCGCGGTGACGTTCGCCGCCGGCGGGGACCGGAGCTCCGCCCAGGCGGCGTACACCCACGCGCTGGACGTCTACAGCTCGCTGAGCGCCGGCTGGGACGTGGCCAGGCTGCAGGCCCGGTTCCGGACGCTCGGGATCCGCCGGGGTCCGCGGATCAAGCATCGGCAGGCGCGGCACGGGTGGGAGAGCCTGACGCCGACCGAGGCCAAGATCGCCGCGCTGGTCGCCGAGGGGATGTCCAACCCGAAGATCGCCGCGCAGCTGTTCCTGTCCGCCCGCACGGTGGCCACCCACGTCTCGCACGTGCTGACCAAGCTAGGGGTCAGCTCGCGCATCGACATCGCCCGGGAGGCCGGCCGGCGCTACAGCGCGTCATGATCCGACTGCACTACGCGGCCATTCTCGGCTCTCGCTAGCGCGCTCGAATATCCGTCAACCGACTGATGTATCGGTGCGGGCCCCCGCCGAACATTGGTACGCAAGCAACACCCTCGCCTGGTTCCCAGGGATCCGGGGGGCCGTCCCACCCGCGGCGGACGGTCCTCCGGTCCCGGCAACCAGGCTCCCTCCACCCCCCTAGGCCACGGCCGCCCCGCCGCTGGTCTGCCCACCCAACCGCTAGGGGAGGTGATCCGTCATGGCTCACGACGCCGCAGACGGCCACCAGCAACGACGCGCAGGGATCCCGCGCTCCAGCCCCACCGACCCCGTCATCAGTGCCCTGGTCGAGCTCGCCGCGGGCCGGCCGGTCATCGTGGCGGACGATCCGGACCGGGAGAACGAGATCGACTTCGTGGCCGCAGCCGACGGCATCAGCGCCGAGACCGTCGCCCTGATGGTCCGCCACGGCACCGGCCTGATATGCGCGGCGATCCCCGCGGAGCGGGCCAGGCACCTGCGGCTCCCCCCGCAGGTCGCGGAGAACGAGGACTACAAGGGGACCGCGTACACCGTGCTCTGCGACGCCCGCTGGCCGGCCGATGGCAGTGTCCACACCGGAATCTCGGCCGCCGACCGGGCGCGCACGCTGAACGTCATAGCCGACCCGGCGGCCACCGCCGCCGACCTGACCCGGCCCGGCCACGTGGCACCTCTGGTCGCCCGTCCCGGCGGGGTGCTCGAGCGCGGCGGCCACACCGAGGCCGGAGTCGACCTCACCCGGCTGGCCGGCCTGCAGCCGGCCGCGGCGATCGTGGAGCTCCAGCACGACGACGGGACCATGGTCAGGCTGCACGAGTGGCCGGCGTTCCGGCTCCGGCACCGCCTGCCGGACCTCGCCGTGCTGACCATCTCCGACCTGATCGCCTACCGGCGCCGGACCGAGGTCCTGGTCCGGCACGTCGGGGTCGCCGAGCTGCCCACCTCGCAGGGCCGGTTCCGGGTGCACGCCTACCGGGAGGCCGTCACCGGAGCCGAGCACCTTGCCCTGGTGATGGGCGAGATCGGCGACGGGGCGCTGGTCCGGGTGCACTCGGAGTGCCGCACCGGCGACGCGCTCGGCTCGCTGCGCTGCGACTGCCGGGCCCAGTTGGAGATGGCGCTGTCCGTGATCGCGGGCGAGGGCCGCGGCGTGCTCGTCTACCTGGGCGGGCAGGAGGGCCGCGGCATCGGCCTGGCGAACAAGATTGCCGCCTATGCGCTGCAGGACGAGGGCACCGACACCTACGAGGCGAACCGGTTGCTGGGCCTGCCCGAGGATGCCCGCGACTACCACGCCGCGGCGCACATCCTCGCCCACCTCGGGATGGCCAGGGTCCGGCTGCTCACCAACAACGTCGCCAAACAGCGCGGCCTGGCCGGATACGGCCTGGAGGTGGTCGCCAGGGTGCCGCTGGAGACCGGGGTCACCGGCGAGAACCGCCGGTACCTGGCCGCGAAGGCTTCCGCCGGGCACGCGCTGAGCGTGCTGACAGCTCCGGCGAGGACGGCATGAGCGCGGGGGGCCGCCCCGGCGGCCGTTCCGTCGACGCCGCCGGGCTCCGGCTGGCAATCATCGGGTCGCGGTGGCACCGGGCCGAGGCCGACACCCTGGTCGAGCGGGCCGCCGCCGCCGCGACCGCTTGCGGGGTGACCGAGATGCTGGTGCTGCGGGTCGACGGAGCCTGGGAGCTACCGATCGCCGCCCAGGTGGCCGCCGAGTCGGCGGACGTCCTGGTGGCACTCGGCTGCGTGGTCCGGGGCGGCACCCCGCACTTCGACCACCTCTGCCGCAGCGTCTACGACGGGCTGCTCCGGGTCTCCCTGGCAACCAGCATCCCGATCGGCAACGGCGTGCTGACCTGCGACACGCTCGCCCAGGCCGCCGACCGGGCCGGCGGCCCGGAGGCGTCCGAGGACAAGGGCTGGGACGCCACCGTCGCGGCCCTGGACGCGGCGCTCACCCTGCGCCGCGGTGCGCAGTGGGACGAGCTGCGTCCCACCCTGGCCGACCTGTCCCGCCGCGGCCACCTGGCCACCCACCGGCGCTGGCGCTCTCGAGTCCACAGTGGATTGGGGGAGTGATGTTCACCGGAATCGTCGAGGAGCTGGGCGAGCTGATCGCGGTCGAGGACCTGGGCACCGCGGCCCGGATGACGGTCCGCGGGCCGGTCGTGGTCGCGGACGCGGCGCTGGGCGCCTCGATCGCGGTGAACGGCGTCTGCCTGACCGCGGTCAGCGTGCACCGGTCGACCGGCGTGTTCACCGCCGACGTGATGCAGGAGACCCTGGACCGCTCCGCGCTGGGCGCGCTGCGTCCGGGGGACGCGGTCAACCTGGAGCGGGCGGCCACCCTGACCACCCGCCTCGGCGGTCACCTGGTGCAGGGACACGTCGACGGGGTGGGCCGGATCCGGAACCGGATCGCGGACGAGCACTGGGAGGTCATCGGGATCGGGCTGCCGCCGACCCTGTCGCAGTACCTGGTGGAGAAGGGCTCAGTCGCGGTCGACGGGGTCAGCCTGACCGTGGTGGCGGCGTACTACGACTGGTTCACCGTCAGCCTGATCCCGACCACGCTGCGGGCGACCACGCTCGGCCGGAAGGGGATCGGTGACCCGGTCAACCTCGAGCTGGACGTGGTCGCCAAGCACGTCCGGCGGCTCCTGGTGTCCACCGGGCACGCGCTGGCCGGGTGAGGTCGGTGTTCCCCGCGCTGGCGGCGGTCGTCGCCGCCTGGGGGTACGGCACCGCGAACCTGCTCGGCGGCCTGGCGTCCCGCCGTCAGCACGCCGCGCTCACGCTGCTGATCTCGCAGGCGACCGCGTTCCCGATCGTGCTGGCCGCGGCCTGGCTGACGGCCGGCACGCCGGGGGACGCCGGGCTGGGCGCGGTGGCCGGGATGCTGGGCTTCTGCGGAGCCGCGTGCGCGTACCTGTGCTTCTCCCTGGGCCGGCCGGTCGGCGTCGCCGCCGTCCTGCTCGGCACCACGTCGGCCGCCGTGCCGGTGGCGATCGGGGTCATGTCCGGCAGCCGGCCCGGCCCGGTCGCGGTGGTCGGGCTCGGCGTCGCGGCCTGCTCGGTCGCCGTGCTCGGGTGGCCGGAGGAGACCGCCACGGACACCCAGGCGGCGATGCTGGCGGTCGTCGGAGGCGCGATGTTCGGCGCCTACCACGCGGTCATGTCGCGTACCTCGGCGGACACCGGGATGTGGCCGCTGGTGACCTCGCAGGGCGTCATCGTGCTGATGGCCGCCACCGCCTGCGTGGCCCTGGGGCTGCAACTGCAGGACGCCAGGGCGACCCGGATGTCCGTCGGCGACGGCGCGGCGTCGACCGCCGCGACGGTGGCCGCGCTGGCCGCGGTCCGCACCGGCAGCCTGCCGTCGGTCGGCATGCTGATCGCCCTGTCCCCGGCGGTGACGACGCTGCTGGCCTGGATGTTCGTGCGGGAACGGCTGCAGGGCAGGCGGGCGGCCGGGCTCGCCCTGGCGCTGGCCGCGATCGCCTGCCTGACCGTTCGCTAGCCGTACGGCATCCTGGCGGGTGTGCACACCCCCGGCATGCCCGCCCCGCGGGATCCGGCGCCCACCCTCGGTGGGTCGCCGGATCCGGTGGCGGGGCTGACCGCCGCGCAGGTTGCGGAGCGGGTGGCCCGCGGGCAGGTCAACGACGTGCCGGCGCGGTCCAGCCGGTCGACCTGGGAGATCGTCCGGGGCAACACGTTCACCGCGTTCAACGGGCTGCTCGGGTCGCTGCTGGCCGTCGTGCTTCTGGTCGGTCCGCTGCAGGACGCGCTGTTCGGCCTGGTCATCGTGTCCAACACGCTGGTCGGCATCGTGCAGGAGATGCGGGCCAAGCGGACGCTGGACCGGCTGGCCGTGATCGGCGAGGTCCGGCCGACGGTCCGCCGGGATGGTCGGGACCACGCGGTGGAGACCTCCGCGGTGGTCCTGGACGACATCCTGGTCGTCGGGCTTGGTGACGAGGCGGTCGTGGACGGCGTGGTCACCGACTCGGCCGGGCTGGAGGTCGACGAGTCGCTGCTCACCGGCGAGGCCGAGCCGGTGCCGAAGCAGCCGGGCGACCCGGTGCTGTCCGGCAGCTTCGTGGCGGCCGGCAGCGGCAGCTACCGGGCGGTCAAGGTGGGTCGGGCGGCCTACGCGGCGCAGCTGGCCGAGGAGGGCCGCCGCTTCACCCTCACCCGGTCCGAGCTGCGGTCCGGCATCGACCGGATCATCAAGGTGATGGCGCTGGTGATGGTGCCGATCGGCGCGGCCCTGTTCGCCAGCCAGCTGCGCAACACCGACACCACCGGCCAGGCGCTGCGCGGCGCGGTGGCCGGGCTGGTGACCATGGTGCCGGAGGGCCTGGTGCTGCTGACCAGCGTCGCGTTCGCGGTCGGCGTGGTCCGACTCGGACGACGGAACGTGCTGGTGCAGGAGCTCCCCGCGATCGAGGGACTGGCCAGGGTCGACGTCATCTGCCTGGACAAGACCGGCACCCTCACCGAGCCGGCGATGACGGTCAGCGCGGTCGTCACGGTCGACCCGGACCCGCCGGCCGACGAGGTGCTGAGCGCGCTGGCCGCGGCCGACCCGCGGCCGAACCCGAGCCTGCAGGCGATCCGGACCGCCTACCCGACTCCGCCCGGGTGGCCGTCGACCGCGGTCGCCGCGTTCTCCTCGGCGCGCAAGTGGAGCGGGGCCACCTTCGACGGGCGGGGAAGCTGGCTGCTCGGGGCGCCGGAGGTGCTGCTCCCGGCCGGCGCACCGGCGCTGCAGCAGGCCGAGGAGCTGTCCCGGCGCGGGCTTCGGGTGCTGCTGCTCGGCCGGTCGGACCGGCCGGTGGACGCGCCGGACGCACCCGGCCCGGTCGCGCCGACCGCGCTCGTCGCCATCGAGCAGCCGATCCGCCCGGACGCCGCGGACACCCTGCACTACTTCGCGGACCAGGGGGTCACCGTCAAGGTCATCTCCGGGGACAGTCCGGGCACGGTCGGTGCGGTCGCCGGGCGGCTCGGCATCCCCGGCGCAGACCGCCCGGTGGACGCCCGCGAGCTGCCCGACCAACCGGACGCGCTGGCCGAGCAGATGCAGACCCGAGCGGTGTTCGGCCGGGTCATCCCGCGGCAGAAGCAGGCCATGGTCCGGGCGTTGCAGGCGCGCCGGCACGTGGTCGCGATGACCGGCGACGGGGTCAACGACGTGCTCGCCCTGAAGACCGCCGACATCGGCGTGGCGATGGGCAACGGCAGCGACGCGACCCGGGCGGTCGCCCAGCTGCTGCTGCTGGACAGCAGGTTCGCGGTGCTGCCGGACGTGGTCGCCGAGGGCCGCCGGGTGATCGGCAACATCGAGCGGGTGGCGAACCTGTTCCTCACCAAGACGGTGTACGCCACGGTGCTGTCGGTGGCCGTCGTGGTCGCCGGCCTGCCGTTCCCGTTCCTCCCGCGGCACCTCACCTTGATCGGCACGCTCACCATCGGGGCACCCGCGTTCTTCCTGGCCCTGCAGCCGAACGCCCAGCGGGCCCACCCCGGGTTCGTCCGCCGGGTGCTCCGGTTCGCCGTGCCGAGCGGCCTGGTCGCCGCGGCCGCCTCGTTCGCCGCCTACGGAGCCGCCCTGCTCGACCACGTCCCCACCGCCCAGGCGCAGACCGCCGCCGCGCTGGTCCTGTTCGCGGTCGCGCTGTGGGTGCTGGTGATCGTCGCCCGCCCGTTCACCCTGCTGAAGAGCGCCGTGGTCGCCGCGATGGTGGCGGCGTTCGTGCTGGTCGTGGCGACGCCCGGGCTGCGCCGGTTCTTCGCGCTCACCCTGCCCGGGTGGCCCAACCTGACCTTCGCCGCCGCCGTCACCGCGGCCGCCGTCGCCCTGCTCGAGATCGGCTGGCGGATCAGCGGCTGGTACCGGCACCACCGGAGGGACCGGTGGCGGGCACCGTCCTGATCTCCGGAGCCTGCCCCGCTACGGGGTGAAGAACCCGGTGACCACGTAGTGGTTGCCGCTGGCCGGCCCGATGTAGGTGCAGGTCACCAGGGCGCTGTGACCGTCCCCCTGGATGCCGCGGTCGATCTCGCCGGTCTCGCCGGTCGGGGTGACGAACTGCAGCGACTTCCACAAGAAGTTCGAGCTGGTCGAGACGAGGTGGAAGCTGTCCGCGGAGGACATCTCGAAGACGGCGTCGACGGACCCGGCCGCACCGCAGTCGAGCGTGAGCGACAGCGTGTTCTTGTTCGCCGGGTCGGCGCTTGCCGGCGCGGCGCCCAACGCCAGCAGGGCAAGGACCGTGAGCGGGGCAAGCATGAGGGCCTGGCGTCGCATCGAGCACCTCCGGTGGCGGATGCTGGCGAGAATGCCGGCCTACCTTAGCCCGGTCTGCACCGGGCTTCGCAGGATCTGCTGTACGGCTTGGACGAGCGCCATCACCTCGGCCGTGGCCCGGTCCGGGGACCACACCAGCCCGTAGGTCATCGCCAGGCCGCCGGTGTCCAGCGGGAGGAACCGGATGTCCGGGCGGAGCACGGTCTGGGCGAGCAGCCGCGGCACCGGCAGCAGGCCCTGCCCGGCCGCGACCAGGTCCAGCGCGGCGGTCAGGTCGTCCAGGTCGTCCGCGGTCGCCCGGGACCTTGTCGTGGTCGTCGCCTCCGGCAGCAGCGCGGCCAGCCGGGCCCAGACGCTGCCGGCCGGGCGCAGCCGCGGCAGCAGCACGTCGTGCCGGGCCAGCTGCCCGAGCCGCAGCCGCGTCGCGCCGGCCAGCGGGCCACCGGCCGGCACGGCAAGGTGGCTGATCGGAAGCCGGAAGCGGGCCGTGCTGGCCAGCCCGGCCGGGAAGGGCGTGCTCATCAGCGCCGCGGGCGCGGTGCCCTGGGCCAGCTCGGCGGTCGCCGCGCTCCATCCGGCGACACGCAGCTCGACCTCGATGCCGGGGGAGCGCCGGGCCAGCCGGCGGGCGACCCGGGCCGCCAGCCCACCGACCAACGGGCAATACGCCAGCCGAATGGCTGGCCCGCTCGGCACGGCCAGCCGGGCCGCCTCCGCGGAGAACGCGGCGACCTGGTCCAGCAGCGCCTCGGCGAGCGGCAGCAGCACCTTGCCGGCGTCGGACAGCTGCACCTCGCGGCTGGTCCGCTCGAACAGCCGGAGACCCAGCGCCCGCTCCAGCCGGGCGACCGCCTGGCTCACCGCGGGCTGCGACATGCCCAGCCCGGCCGCCGCGCGGGAGAAGCTCAGCCGCTGGGCGACCGCGGTGAAGCAGCCGATGTCGCGCAGCGGCGGGCCAGGGTCCACGGGCCAGTATTGCCGCCGCCGCTGGCGGGCGGCCAGGCGGACCGGTCCATAAGCCGAGCCAATGGATCCGGCGGCATCGTGGCGGCGGCCGGCAGGATCGCGGCGGACCGACCGTCTCGGGAAGGGAGCCGGAGTGACCGCCACGCCGCCGGGAGGGCTCGGCGCCGCCACCGTGCTCGGCTACCCGCGGATCGGCCCGCGGCGCGAGCTGAAGCGGGCGCTGGAGTCCTACTGGGACGGTGCCTCGACCGGGGCGGAGCTGCTCGCGGTCGGCCGCCGGCTGCGCGCGGCGACCTGGCGGAGGCTGGCCGGGCTCGGCCTTGCGGCGCCGCCGTCCAACACGTTCTCGCTGTACGACCACGTGCTGGACACCGCGGTGCTGCTCGGCGCCGTGCCGGAGCGGTACCGGGACGCCGGCAGCGCGCTGGACGCCTACTTCGCGATGGCCCGCGGCACCGCCGCCGTCGCACCGCAGCGGATGACGAAGTGGTTCGACACGAACTACCACTTCATCGTGCCGGAGATCGGTCCGTCCACCGCGTTCCGGCTGGCCGACGACAAGCCGTTGGCCGAGGCCCGGGAGGCGCGGGCGCTGGGCGTGACCACCCGGCCGGTGCTGCTCGGCCCGGTGACGTTCCTGCTGCTGGCCGAGCCGGCCGCCGGCAGCCCGGCCGGCTTCCGGCCGCTGGACCGGCTGGACGACGTGCTGGAGGTGTACGGGCGGCTGCTCGCGGCGCTCGCCGCGGACGGCGTCGGCTGGGTGCAGCTGGACGAGCCGGCCCTGGTCACCGACCGCACCGGCGGGGAGCTGGCCGCGGTCGGGCGGGCGTACCACCGCCTCGCCGGCCTGGCCGACCGGCCGCGGCTGCTGGTGGCGTCCTACTTCGGTGACCTGGCAGCCGCGCTGCCGGTCCTCGTGGCCACCCCGGTCGAGGCGATCGGCCTGGACCTGGTCCGGGGCCGGAGCACGCTTCCGCCCGCCGACCTGGACCGGCTGGCGGGCAAGACGGTGGTCGCCGGGGTGGTGTCCGGGCGGGACGTCTGGCGCACCGACCGGCCGGCGGCCCTCGGCGTCCTGCGCGGACTGCGGGACCGGGTCGGCGACCTGGTCGTCGGCACGTCCTGCTCGCTCCTGCACGTCCCGTACGACCTGGGCCTGGAGACCGAGCTCGACCCGACGCTGCGGGCCCGGCTGGCGTTCGCGGAGCAGAAGGTGGCCGAGGTGGTCGAGCTCGCCGACCTGCTCACCCAGACCCCGGACGGGGCCGCCCCGGTCCCGGTTCCGGCGCCGCCGGACGCGCCGCCGGCCACCCCGGACGGTGCCACCGCCGGCGAGCGGCGCGGCCCGTACCCGGCCCGGGCGGTCGCGCAGGCGGCCCGCCTGCGGCTGCCGCTGCTGCCGGTGACCACCACCGGGTCGTTCCCGCAGACCGGCGAGCTGCGGGCGGCGCGGGCCGCGGTGGCGGCCGGCCGGCTGGACCGCCGGGAGTACGAGCGGCGGATCGAGGCCGAGATCGAGCGGGTGATCCGGCTGCAGGAGCGGCTCGGGCTGGACGTCCTGGTGCACGGCGAGCCGGAGCGCAACGACATGGTGCAGTACTTCGCCGAGCACCTGGACGGCTTCGCCACCACCCGGCACGGATGGGTGCAGTCGTACGGCTCCCGGTGCACCCGGCCGCCGATCCTGCACGGCGACGTCCGCCGCCGCGGGCCGATCACCGTCCGCTGGACGAGCTACGCCCAGTCGCTGACCGACCGGCCGGTGAAGGGCATGCTCACCGGCCCGGTGACCATCGTCGCCTGGTCGTTCGTCCGCCCGGACCGGCCGGTGCGGGAGGTGGTCGACCAGGTCGCGGAGGCGATCCGGGAGGAGGTGCGTGACCTGGAGGCGGCCGGTATCTCGATCATCCAGGTGGACGAGCCGGCGCTGCGCGAGCTGCTGCCGCTGCGCCGGGACCGGCGGCCGGCCTACCTCGGCTGGGCGGTCGCCGCGTACCGGCGGGCCACCTCCGGGGCTGCGGACCGGACCCAGATCCACACCCACCTCTGCTACTCCGACGCCGGCCAGGTCCTGGCCGCGATCGATGCCCTGGACGCCGACGTGACCAGCATCGAGTCGGCCCGCTCCGGGGCGCGCATCCTGGCCGAGCCGGCGGTTGCCCGGTTCGGCCGCGGGCTGGGCCCGGGCGTCTACGACATCCACTCGCCGCGGGTGCCCAGCACGGCCGAGGTCGCGGAGCTGCTCGCCGAGGCGCTGCGGGTGCTGCCGCCCGGTCGGGTGTGGGTCAACCCGGACTGCGGGCTGAAGACCCGCAGCTACCCCCAGGTCGAGGCCGCGCTCGGCAAGCTGGTCGCGGCCGCCCGCCGGGTCCGAGCTACTACCGCAGCTCCTCCTTGAGCACCTTGCCGGTGCCGCCCTTCGGCAGCTCGTCCCGGAACTCGACCGACCGGTTGGGCCGGCCCACGCTGGGCAGGTCGACGCCGAGGACGTCGACGCTGGCGGCGGCCGCGGATCGTTGGGGAGAGTAATGACGGACTTCTCGGAAGGGCGGCCGGGTCCGGCCGGCGCACGGCCGGCGCCGACCCGGGTGGGACTCGTGCTGGGCGCGGGCGGCCGTGCCGGCGCCCTGTTCCACCGCGGCGTCGTGCGGGCGATGGCCGAGCTCGGCCTCGACCCCCGCGCGGCGGACGTGATCGTGGGCACCTCGGCCGGCTCGCTGGTCGGTGCCTCGCTGCGGCGGGACGCGCCGGCTCGGCCGTCGCCGTTCGGCGGGCAGCCGGGCCGGCGGTCCCGGCCGGGCCGAGGCGCGGTGCTGGAGCTGGTCCGGCGGCTCGCCGACTGCCGGCTGGACCTGGTCGTGGTCAGCTCGCCGATGTCGATCGACCTGCAGGGCGCCCGCCCCCGGGCGGACCTGGTGGTCCGGCTGCGGTTCCGGCAGTTCCTGCGGTCGGAGGTGTGGGCGCTGCGCCAGCACGGGCTGCGGGTGGTCACGGTCGAGCCGGACCGGGCCACGCTGCACGCGATCGGCGGCCGGATGCTGGACGCCCCGCGCGGCGCGCAGATCGAGCAGTGCGCGCACGCGCACGCGCGGCTGCGGCTGGCTCGCCTCGGCGGCACCGCCGGTCCGGCCGGAGGACCGGCGTCCGGCCAGGACCGACTCGGGCGCAACCGCTAGGTTGCGGGCCTCGTTCGAGGGGAACGTCAAGGGCTGGACCACCCAGCTCGAGACCTTCGGCTGCGGGCCGAGCGACCCGATGGGTGAGCGACAATCGGCCCGTGACGGTGCGGGTCGGGTCGATCGTGATGGGCGCATCGGACGTGCGGCGGGCGATGCAGTTCTGGAGCCGGGCGCTGGGCTACCTGCCCCGGGAGGAGCCGGAGGAGACCTGGGTGGTGCTCACCCCGGCGTCCGGGGACGGGCCGAACATCTCGCTCGGGCGGTCCGAGACGCCGGTGCAGGACCGGCCGCGGGTGCACCTGGACCTGTACACGAGCGACCAGGCCGGCGAGGTCGACCGGCTGCTCGGCCTCGGTGCGTCGCGTGTGGACTGGCAGGACTACCCGCAGGCCGCCGACTTCGTGGTGCTCGCGGACACCGAGGGCAACCGCTTCTGCGTGGTCGCGCACGGCGGACCAGCTCAGGGGCCGACCACCTAGGGGTGTAGTGCGGCGGCCGCGCTGGGATGCAGCCGCGGGCGGTAGCCGGCGGCCAGCGCGGCCGTCGTCGCCGGCGGGGTGAGCAGCTCCACCGCGGTGCTCGGCGGCACTGCGACCAGGCTGCCGTAGCCGCCGAACGACCAGGGCAGCAGGTGCCCGGCGAGCAGCAGTCCTGCTACCTCGGCGCGCCGGACCATGACGCCGTCCGGGAGGTCTCCCACCACCGCCGGGCGGGTCCGCTGGCGCCGGGAGCGTGAGTCGACCCGCTCGGCGTGCAGCCGGGCATCCATCTCGCGGGCCCACGGCCGGACCGCCAGCCCCTCGGCGCGGCGCCAGGCCTCGGCGTAGGAGAGGAAGTCGCGCCGCCGGCAGTACGCGCAGGGGCGGTGTCCGGCGGCCAGCGCGGTGGCCTCGTCCAGGAAGAACAACGCCGTCCAGCGCCCGGGCGGCATCGGGTCGCGCCGGACGTCCTTCCAGGCCAGCACGCAGCAGATCCACAGCGTCGACCGCCAGCGGGAGATGCCGAGCCGGCGGTCCGGGCCGTGCAGGCAGCCCCGGTTGCCCATCATCAGGCCGCGGGCCGGATGAGCGACGATCTGCCCGGTCGGGGCGACCCGGTTCTGCAGGGTGGCATCCGGCCGGTCCACGACCTGGCCGTCGCTGAGAGGGGCGTCCGGCAGCATCCCGGCAAGCATGTCACCTCGCCGGGCCGGGCCGGGCCGGGCCGGGTCCGGGCCACTCCTGTGTGGACGGTCGGGTCACCGCAGCGGCCAGGCCTCGGCGACGAGCCAGTCCGACCCGTTGGGCCGGATCGCCGAGCGCCAGCCGGCATCGGCCAGCCGGTGCCGGATCTCCTCCGGCCCGGCGAACACCTTCACCACCCGGTGCGCGGACCCGTCGGCCAGCCGCCGTTCGACGACGTAGCCATCCGGGTCGGGGTACACCTCCTTGCCGGCCTCGCTGGGGTGCTCGTCGACGAACAGCACCCGGCCGCCCGGCGCCAGCCAGTCCCGCAGCAGCATCCAGAACTCGGCGAACCGGTCCGGCGGCAGGTGCGAGAGCCAGAACGCGAAGAACACCGTGTCGTACCGGCGCGGTGGCCGCCAGCCGAACACGTCGGCCAGCACGTAGTCCACCACCCGCGCCGGGACCCGGGACCGCGCCTCGGCCAGCATCTCCGGCGCGGCGTCCAGCGCGGTCAGCCGGTCCGCCCAGCCGACCAGCGCCCGGGTCCACATCCCGGTGCCGCAGGCCAACTCCAGCACGTCGCCGGCCGGCCGCAGGTCGGCCAGGATGTCGGCGATCCGCCGCCCGGCCGCGTCGACATCGCCGAACGCGGTGCGGTCGTACTCGGCGGCCCGCCGCCGGTAGTAGGTCAGCTGCTCGGCGAGCAGCGCGTCATCCGGCACGTGACCCAGCGGCCTTCTCCGGCACCTGCCCACCTCCGGCTCGGTCGGCACCGCTGCCGCGATTGTCCGCGGCGGGAACGCACGGCCGGCCCGCGGGGTTGGCCCGGTGAAGGGTGTTGTCGCAACGAGGAGGCAGGATGAGCGCGCCAACGACACGGGGCCGGGTACGGGTCGAGCAGAGCCAGAAGCGGGTGCGCGTGTACCTGGCCGGTGAGCTGGTCGCCGACAGCACGCGGCCGGTGTTGGTCTGGGAGAGCCCGTACTACCCCTCGTACTACCTGCCGGCAGCCGACGTCCGGGCCGAGCTGGTGGCCACCGGGCGCACCGAACGCTCGCCGAGCCGCGGCGACGCCGAGCTGTACGACGTGAAGGTGGCGGCGGCGACCGCCGCGGGAGCGGCCCGGACGTTCCCGGAGTCGCCGATCGAGGAGCTGCGCGACCTGGTCCGGCTGGACTGGCAGGCGATGAGCGGGTGGTTCGAGGAGGACGAGCCGGTCTACTTCCATCCACGCGACCCCTACACCCGGGTCGACATCCTCGGCAGCTCGCGGCATGTCGAGGTGGTGCTGAACGGTGTCACGGTCGCGGACTCGCACCGGCCGCGGATCCTGTTCGAGACCGGCCTGCCGCCGCGCTACTACCTGCCGTTGACCGACGTCCGGCAGGACCTGCTGCGGCCGACGTCGACGCAGACCCACTGTCCGTACAAGGGCACCGCGTCGTACTGGTCGATCCAGCTCGGCGAGGACGTGTTCGAGGACTACGTGTGGACCTACCGGGCGCCGCTCCCGGAGAGCCAGAAGGTCACCGGGCTGGCCTGCTTCTACAACGAGAAGGTCGACCTGTACGTCGACGGCGAGCTGCAGGAGCGGCCCCGGTCGCCGTTCTCCTGACTCGCCTCAGCGCACCTCGGGCAGCACCTCCTGGGCGTAGAACTCGAAGAAGCCGTCCTGCTCCGGGCCGATCTGCTGGACGAAGACCTCGTCGTAGCCGGCGTCCAGGTAGGCCCGGAGCGCGGCGATGTGCCGCCGAGGGTCGTTCCCGCAGGGCACCGTCCGGGCGATCATGTCCTCGGTGACGAGCTGCGTGGCCTGCTGGAAGTGTCGCTGCGTGGGCAGCAGCTGGGTCAACTCGCCGGGCACTCCCATGTTCGACCACAGCCGGTGCGCGGTCTTGCGGGCGGCCGCCTCGTCGACCGCCCAGCACGCCTTCGTCCCGGCCTGGCTCGGCTTGCCCTCGCCGCCGGCCTCCCGGAACGCGGCCAGCAGCGCCGGGTCGGGCATCGTGGTGCAGAAGCCGTCGCCGATCCGGCCGGCCAGCTTCGCCGCGGCGGGCCCGAACCCGGACACGAACACCCGCGGCGGACTGTCCGGCAGGGTGTAGAGCCGAGCGTTCTCCACGGTGTAGTGCGGGCCGCGGTGGTTGACCAGGTCGCCGCGCCACAGCGCACGCATGACCTCGACGGCCTCCTCCAGCATCGCCAGCCGTTCCCTCGCGGCCGGCCAGCGGTCGCCCAGGATGTGCTCGTTGAGCGCCTCGCCGGTGCCGACGCCGAGGGCGAAGCGGCCGTCCAGCAGTATCGCGCTGGTCGCCGCCGCCTGCGCCACGATCGCCGGGTGGATACGCATCGTCGGGCAGGTCACCGCGGTGGTCACCGGCAGCCGGGTGATCTGAGAGATCGCGCCGATGGTGGACCACACGAACGGGCTCTGGCCCTGCTCGTCGTTCCACGGGTGGTAGTGGTCGGAGATCCAGAGCGCGTCGAACCCGGCCTCCTCGGCCAGGATCGCCTGCCGGACCAGCTCGCTCGGCCCGTGTTCCTCGCTGGCCAGTGCGCATCCGATGCGTGCCATCACCACTCCCCGTCGCGCGTCGGTCCCGCATGCGTGCTACCCGCATTCCGGCCGGGAAAACGATCGCCGGTCCCGGCCGGCCCATGTGGACAGTGACTACCGCGTCGGCTGCGGCCGTCCCGAGCCTGCGGAGGCTGCTACAGCACCACCGGCACCCGGAGGTCGTGCTCCTCCAGGACGTACTGCTGCACGGCGGTGGCCCGGTAGAGGCGATGCCTCGCCGGCGGCTGCACGTCGTCCACCGTCCAGGCGAGCCCGCGTGCGCATCGGCTCTCCGTTCCGCTCCTGCCGCAATGACCTGGCAGCACCGCGAAACTCATCGGGCGTCAGACTGCCGGGCATGCTTCCGGTGACGCAGTATGTCGACCGGGCCGGGCTGATCGACCTCGGCTGGGGCCATCCGGCGGCCTGGGCGCTGCCGACCGAGGAGTGGGGCGGCGCGGTGCGGGCAGCGCTGGCCCGGTTCGGGTCGGCCGCGCTGACCTACGGGAACCCCACCGGCCCTGGGCCGCTGGTCGAGTGGCTGGCGGACCGGCTCGGCCGGATCGACGGGCGCCGGCCCGGACCGGAGGAGGTGTTCGTCAGCGCCGGCGCGTCGCACGCGCTCGACCTGGCCTGCGCTGTGCTGACCCGCCCCGGCGACGTGGTGCTGGTCGACTCGCCGACCTACCACCTGGCGCTGCGGGTCATCGCCGACCACGGGGTCGAGCTGGTCGGAGCGCCGGCGGACGAGGACGGGATCGACCCGGACCGGACCGCCGCGCTGCTCCGCCGGGTGCAGGCCGGCGGGCGGCGGGCACCGATGCTCTACCTCGTGCCGACGTTCGCCAACCCGACCGGCGACTGCCTGCCGGACCGGCGGAGGGCCGCCCTGGTCGAGGTCGCCGCCCGCTCCGGCACCGTGCTGGTCGAGGACGACACCTACCGGGAGCTGGCCTACGACGCCCGGGCGCCGGCGTCGCTGTGGAGCCTGGCCGCCGGCACCGGCGTGCTGCGGATCGGGTCGTTCTCCAAGACGGTCGCTCCCGGGCTGCGGCTGGGCTTCCTGACCGGCCCCCGGTCGTTCGTCCAGACGCTGGCCGACCGCGGCGCGGTGGACAGCGGGGGAGGCGTCAACCACACGAACGCGATGGCGATGACCGCGTTCGGCGAGTCCGGCGGCTACGACCGGCACCTGGCGCGCCTGCTGGCCGGCTACCGGGCACAGCGGGACGCGCTGGTCGGCGCGCTGCGCGAGCTGCTCGCCGCGGCCGACCTCCGGGTCCCCGGGGGCGGCTGGTTCGGCTGGCTCCGGCTGCCCGACTGGGCGCCGGCCGGCCGGTTGCTCGTCCATGCCGAGCGGAACGGGACGTCCTTCCTGCCCGGCACCGCGTTCTACGCTCCAGCCAGCACGCACTGGGGGACCGATCACCGGCCGGTTGCCGACCGGCGGCTGCGGCTGTCGTTCTCCAGGCACGATCCGCCGCTGCTGGTGGAGGCAACCCGTCGGCTGGCCCTGGCGCTGGACCAGGTCGCGGACACCGGTTAGGGACAGGCCCTAGCCGACCAACCGCCGGCACACCTCGAACGCGCAACCCCAGGACAGGCTGACGCCGGCGCCGCCGTGCCCATAGCTGTGGATCAACCGGATGCCGTTGCGGCCGCGCTCCTCCTCCAGCCGGACCCGGGCCCGCCTGGGCCGCAGCCCGACCCGGTGGGCCAGCACCGGCGCGGTGGCCAGGCTGGGGATCACCTCGGCGCAGCGGGCCACGATCCGCGCGGCGGCCTCCGGGTCCGGCTCCAGGCTCCACCGGCCCGGCTCGGCCGTGCCACCCATGATCACGGTGTCCTCGTGCGGCAGGATGTAGAGCAGGTCGGTCGAGGTGTCGCTGTCCTCGGCGAAGAAGTCGGTGATCCCCGGGTTGGCCGCCACCACGACCTGCCCCCGCACCGGGTAGACGCCGGGGTCGCCGCTGAGCTCCCTGGCCCGGACTCCGGTGCAGTTGACCACCGCGCCGGCGTGGTCGGCGGCCGCGTCCAAGCCCTCGACCGGCGCCACCCGCAGCCGCCCGCCGGCCGCGGCCAGTCGGGCGGTCAGGTACCCGAGGTAGGTAGGCATGTCCACCAGGGGCGCGGTGTACTCGAAGCCGGCGGCGAAGCCCTCCGGCAGTTCGGCCGGATCGCAGCGGCGCAGACCCTGCAGCAGATCCACCCCGTCCAGCAGCACCGCCGGTGTCCGGGAGGCCTCGACGCCGCGCACCAGCCGGATCCCGCTGGCCCGGTCGTCGGCCAGCCGGAACAGCATCTGCAGCGTCTCGCGGCTCCACCGCACCACGCTGGCCTCGCGCTCGACCTGGTAGAGACCCCAGATCGCGCCGGCCGCCGCGGAGGTCGTCCGGTCCGGCGGCAGCGCGGTGCGTACCTCCACCCGCATGCCGCTCTCGGCCAGGTGCACGGCGGTGGTCAGGCCGATCACACCGGCGCCGAGGACCAGCGCGTCGAGCCGGCCGATCATCGGGCGCCCGAGCCGGACGTGGGTGGCCGGCGGGCAGCCCGGAACCGTCCATCCCAGGTCGGACAGACGGGCCGTTCCGGTGACGTATCTGCCACATCAAGCAGGGTGCCACAGACCGTGTACGATGTAGCAACCGTGTGCTAGGTCCCGGACCTCCGCTGCCACCGGCGTTCGCCGCGACCCGGCCGCCGCTTCTCCCGGCCACGCGCGGCCGGCCCAGCTGGTCATTCGTCCTCACCGAGCGCCAGGGAAGCCAGATGGAGCCACGACACGGTCGGCAGCAGGGGAACAACGCGGACTACCGGTGGAACCGTTTCGACTCGACGGACTACTTCCAGCACAACTACAGCGCCCTTCGGCACGACGACGGGCAGATCCTCGAGGCGATCCGCGACTTCTTCTGCAAGGCCGACCGGGCCGCCGCGGCACCGAAGGATGCGCCGGAGGACCGGCCGGTGCGGGGTCTGGACCTCGGGTCCGGCACGAACCTCTACCCGGCGCTGGCCATGCTTCCGTTCTGCGCCGAACTGACGCTGTGGGAGTACTCCACCGGCAACGTCGAGTGGCTGAGCCGGGAGATCCGGTCCTACTCGACGTCCTGGGACCTGTTCTGGGACCGGCTCGCGCCGGCCCCCCAGTACCAGCGCATTGCCAACCCGCGGGCGGCGCTGGCCGAGCGGGCCCGGGTGCACCAGGGAAGCGTGTTCGACCTGCCGGCCGGCCGCTGGGACATCGGCACGATGTTCTTCGTGGCCGAGTCGATGACCTCCAGCCGGGCCGAGTTCGAGGCGGCGACCCACCGGTTCATCCGCGCGCTGCGGCCGGGCGCGCCGTTCGCCGCGGCGTTCATGGAGAACTCCAGGGGCTACCGGGTCGGCGACTCGTGGTACCCCGCGGTCGCGGTCACCCAGGAAATCGTGCGTAACTGCCTGGAAGAGGACAGCGGCAATCTCGACGTCCAACGGGTGGATCCGGGAAACGAACCACTCCGGGACGGATACAGCGGGATGATTCTCGTGCTGGGCACGGCCGGCACGGGCTGACGAGAGGCCTGACGGCAGCGACGAACGAGCGGGGTGGGCGATGCGAATCCAGCCGAGGCAGCAGCTGCTGGAGATCTGGCGGGCCACCGCCCGGGCCTCGTACCAGAACGGGAGCTGGGCCTGGGGTGGCCGGGACAAGTCGAACTCGATCGCCGACGCCGAGCAGCTGCTGTGCATCCTGTACCCGAACTCCGAGATGCCCAGCTTCAAGCTGGACGTGCCGAACGAGGCCAGCGACGACGTCCTGGACTCGCTGGAGGCGCTCGGCGTGGGGGGCGCGGTGGCCCGGACGCTGGTCCGGGTGCTCGGCGAGTACCTGGCGAACTACGTCGACGCCGAGGGCGCCCCGATCTTCTCCGGCGGCAGCTACTTCAGCTGCGCCGACCCGGACCGCGACCTGACCCCGGACCAGCGGGCCACGGACGTGGTCGACTCCTACTCGATGTCGGTCACGCTGTGCCTGGCCGCGCTCGGCTTCCTCAAGGTGTTCCGCGCCCAGGTCCGGCGCGAGGCGCTGCGCGCCGAGGTGGACTCGCTGACCGCGGCCGCCAGCCTCCGGCTGACCGCGGCGATGGTCGGCCTGCTGCGCAGCTTCACCGTGCACGTCTTCACCCCGACCTCGCCGCCGGGCCGGGTGCTGTGCCGGACGGCGAACCAGGTCGGGCTGTCCGAGCGGCAGACCGTGCAGGAGCTGCAGCGGGCGCTGACCCGGGTCCGGGCCGGGCTGAAGGACGTGACCATCGGCTCCGGGCAGGCCGACGCGCTGGACGAGGAGAACACGCTGCTCGAGTGCGGCTGGAGCTGGGGTGTGGTGCAGGACGCCCCGGAGGTGGAGGTCCAGCAGAAAGTCGGTGTCCAGCCGAAGGGGGTCGCCCGCATCCCTCCGTACCTCTACTTCACCGTCGTCGCGCTGGACGGCATCAGCGACCTGTTCTCCGAACGAACCCGCATCCTCGGCCTGCTCAACCCGGAGCAGCAGCGGCTGGCCGGCGCGCTGCAGCTGCGCTGGGACCTGACCCAGCAGTTCTGGGCGACCCTCGCCACGTTCGGCGCGGGCAAGTGGCCGCTGGAGGACATTCCGTGGCGGACCACCGACGGGCAGGAGTCCGACTACTACAGCCTGCTGGTCACCGCGATCGCGGTGCAGGACCTGCTGCGCCGGCGGGCGCCGGACGCCGACCTGGGCCGGGTCGGCCGGGTGCTGGACGACCTGGCCGGCCGGGGGCGGGTGACCCGGCGGCCGACCGCCGACGACCCGGCGCTGGAGCTGCACGCCCCGGGCCTGCGGCTCAACCTCGCCGGCAGCGAGCAGCTCGGCCCGCCGATGGGCTGGCTGATCACCGACTTCCCGGCGCTGCTGCTGAAGCGGACGGTCAGCCTGTCCGGGCTGGCCCGCAGCACCGACCTGCGGGACTACCTGGTCAACCTCGCCGACGCGGTGTGGCGGCACCTGCTCAGCAGGCGGTTGCGCAACGGCTCCGGAGCCGGGCTGTGGGACCAACCGCACGAGGCGTTCGGTGACGTCGATCAGGTGCACGACCTGCCGTCCTGGTACTTCACCGAGCGGGTGGTCGAGTGCCTGGTCGTGACCGCGAACGTGCTCTCCGAGCCGCCGCTGCGCAGCGGCCGGCTGATCGACGTCGCGACCGACCTGCTGAACGAGGCGGACCACCTCTACGACCACGAGCTGCTCAGCGGGTCGCCGGAGACCGCCCAGCTGCGGACCGACCTCAAGCGGATGGACAGCAGGCTGCAGCGCGCCCGGACGATCCTGCAGGACCGGCCGGCCAGCGCCATCGCGCTGGTGACCGGGGTGCTGCAGGAGCTCGACCTGCTCATCGCCGCCCGGCAGGACGCGGCCGAGTCCTAGGGAGGCGGACATGCTCGTCTTCGCCACCTCCGACAAGGGCGGCACGGGTCGCTCGGTGACCAGCAGCAACGTGCTCTACCGCCGGGCGCTGCACGGCAGCGACGTGTGCTACCTGGACTTCGACTTCGGCTCGCCGACCGCCGGGGCGATCTTCAACGTCAGCGCGGCGTCCCGCGGTATGCCCAACGGCGGGCTGCACTCCTATTTCTACGGCCGGGTGACCGAGCCGGCCCGGCTGGACGTCTGGACCGAGTCGGACCGGGAGAGCGTCCGGTCCAAGCCGCTGGACGCCGGCCAGCTGGTGCTCATGCCCGGCGACGAGAGCGGCAGCGAGTTCTCCATCAGCCGGGAGACGGTGCAGCGGTGCGCCCGGCTGTTCCTCCGGCTGGAGGAGGAGTTCGAGATCAGCCTGGTCGACCTGTCCGCCGGCCGGTCGTACGCGGTGGAGATGGTGCTCGCGGCGACCGCCCTGCCGGAGCTGCGCTCGGTGGTGTCCCGCTGGCTGGTGTTCCACCGGTGGACGCGGCAGCACATCATCGCCGCGGCCGGGCTGGTCTACGGCGAACGCGGCATCCTCGGCGCCGGCGAGACCCGCGGGCACGACCGCGACGAGCTGACCAACTCGGTCCGGTTCGTGCGGACCGCGGTGATGAGCCCTGACTCGCCGGAGTTGGCCGCGATGCGGGCGCCGCAGGTGGCCTGGCTGCGCGACTGCAACCGGGACCTGCAGGAGCTGGCGAGCAGGCACGGCCTCGGCCGGGTGTCGATGCTCGGCGCCATCCCGCTGGACCCGGTGCTGCAGTGGCGCGAGCAGGTGATCTCCGACGACGACGTGCTGACCAGCCAGGTGGCGAACCGGGGCACGGTCGAGGCGTTCGACCGGCTGGCCCGCGCCATCGTCGACCCCACCGCGTGGGAGGGGTTGTGAGGCCATGACCTCGTCGGAGCTGGTGTTCAGCGAGGCCACCGCGGAGCGCCGGGTGGCCTCGGTGCCGCTGGCGCACCTGTCCATCGAGCTGGGCCACCTCTACCGGGAGGACCTCCAGCCCGACGATCTCAACAGCGACAACCGGCGGCTGGTCGGCCACTTCCAGGCGGTCCGGCCCTGGGTCGACGCGCTGCGCCGGAGCACCGCCGAGTCGCTGCCCGGCCGGGCGCCCCGGGTCAGCACCTGCTTCCTGGTCGACGACTACTTCGGTGGCTTCGGCTCGCCGGCCGAGCTGGTGCCGAAGCTGGTCGCCGCGGCCGGCGAGGCCGGCCTGGTCATCGACTACCTGGCCAGGGAGTCCGGCTGCGCCGAGGCAGGCGGCCTGTCGCTGGCCGAGCTGGTCGAGGCCCGGCTAGTGGACGACCCGCCGCCGGGCAGCACCGGCGCCCGGCCGCCGGCCAGGGAGACCGGCTGGCTGTGCAACGGGCAGCGGTCCCCGGTGTCCGTCGAGGCGCTCAGCGACGTCGACGGATGGCGACCGCCGGTGGAGAACGGGGCCCGCAACCACTCCATCTTCGTGGACGTCGAGCTGTGGAACGTGCAGGACGGGACCCGGGTGTGGTCCTGCCCGTTCCTCGCCACGGTCTGGCAGCTTCTCCGGCTCGGCCTGCTGCGCAACATGGGCGAGCCGGTGGCCGCGCCGGCCCGCCGGCCCGCCGACCTCCCGGCGCGGTGGACCGAGCTGCCCGTGGTGGTCCAGCTCACCCCGGACCCGGCCGCGTTCAGCGCGTACCGGACGGCGTCGGTGCTGGGCGCCCGGTTCCTGCCGGTGGAGCTCGCGGTCCGCACCATCCTCGGCCAGGTGCACGTCGACCCGGAAGCCGACCGGCAGGTCGTGCAGCGCAGCGCGGCGGAGTCCGTGCCGGTGCCGGCCGAGGTGGTCGAGCGAGTCGGCTACGTGTTCCTGGGTTGAGGATCAAGGAATGCTTGCCGTCGGCGAGGTGCGCACCGGGCTCCTGCAGAGCTCCCGGTCGATGCCGCCGGACCTGGTCCGCCGGGCCCTCGGGCTGATACCCGGCGAGCGGGTCAGGTCGTCCCAGCGGCCGATCGCGTACGCCGTCTCACCGGACCGGTTGACCGGCCTGGACTGCCGGCTGGCCACCCGGTCCGGCGCCCGGCCGCGCGGCGTGGGCACCGCGGTGACGAGGGCGACCGTCACTGGCGGGCGGGTGCTGCAGGGCTCGACCCGCACCGTGCTGGTCCGGGGCGGCAGCGACCGGCGGCTGCCCTGGTGGCACTACCTGGCCCGGCCCGGCGTGGTGGAGACGACGGGGAGGGCCGGCTGGGCCGACCTGGCCGACGGCTTCCTCGGCTCGCCCCAGCCGTCCACGCTCGACCTGGGTGCCCCGAACGAGCGGATCCTGGACGACATCGTGGTCCGGCCCGAGCTGGACCGCCGGCCACCGTTCCGCGCCCGGCGGACCACGCTGCGCTGGGTCGCCAGCACCGCGGAGGCCGACGGCGACGGCCCGGTCGCCCACTTCGCGGTGCGGAGCGAGACGCTCCGCACCGCCCGGCTGGCGCTGCCGGCCGGCGGCCTGCCGGCCGACGACCTGCCGGCCGTGGTCGAGTGGTGCGAGGACGTGGCCCTGCACGACTGGCTGCTCACCACGCTCATCGAGATGGTGGACCGGAGCGGGCTGGGCGGCGTCTCCGGTGCGGCCGCGGTCCGGCGGCTGCGGCCGGCCGTGGACCACCTGCTGCACCTGTGGATGCCGGCGGCGCGGGTCGACCGGCGGCTGCTGCCACTGTGGGAGTGGCTGGAACGGCGGCCGGGCTTCACCCGGCAATGGGATGTATCAGTCAACCGGATACGCGACCAGATAGCGGTGACCACGGTGGGGCTGCTTGGCGACGTCGCGGAGGGGGACGCGGACAGATGACGAACGCAACGGAAGTCGTGTCGACCGGTGTAGTGAGCACTGCACCCAGCGTGGCGACGAGCGACCGGGTGGAGCCCCGGCACGTCTCCGCGGTGGTCCGCAAGGTCGTGGTGGCGCTGGTCTCCGGGGGCGTGGCCTACGCGATCACGAACCTGAGCTCCCTGGAACAGATCTGGCAGCTGGTGCTGTCCTCGTTCATCGGCGGGATCATCCTGGTCGTCCAGTTCCTGGACGAGTTCGAGGACCGGCTGCGGCTGGTCGAGGAGCGAGGCACCCGGCGGCTCCGCTCGATGGAGGAGAAACAGGCCGCGCACAACGCCGAGATCCGCGACCTCGTGCGGCAGAGCTTCTCCAAGATCAACCGAGCGACCGAGCTGTTCGGCCTGGTCGAGGCGTCGGCGCTGCGCACCGACGCGGTGATCCAACTGGTCCAGCACGCCACCGCGCTCGGCCCGGACGCGACCCCGCTGGTCGCCCGGATCGCGCAGGCCGAGATCGTCCGCACCTCCCGGTTCCTCAAGGAGCTGAGCGACGGCACCGCCAGCTACGCCGGCGAGGATCGGGACTGGCTGCTGGACCTGACCCAGCACGCGAGGGTCAGCATCGACGCGACCAGCCTGAACACCGTCGACGCCCGCGGCCGAAGCTTCGACAGCAGCTTCTGGCAGAGTGACCTGGGCCAGCGCTACCTGGAGCTGCAGCGGGTGCTGGTGCGGAACGGGGTCAAGATTCGCCGCATCTTCGTCGTGGACCGCCCGGACGCCGCGGACGGCCGGGAGTTCCTGGAGATGTGCCGCATGCAGGCGCGGATCGGGATCGAGGTCCGGATCCTGAACGCCACCCGCCTGGAGGGACCGCTGAAGACGAAGCTGCTCGACTTCATCCTGTTCGACAACGTCGTCAGCTACGAGGTGACGCCGGCATACCGGCTGGACGAGTCCTCGCCGCCGCCGGAGGTCGTGCACACGTTGCTGCAGCTGCAACCCGACGTGGTGGAGAACCGGATCGACCGGTACCGGGACTTCTGGGAGCGGAGCGTGCCGTTCGTCGCCGCCGACTGAGCGGGGCCGGCGACGCGCCGAAAATGTCAGACCGCGGGTGTACCGTGACTGGCGGAATTACGAGACCGTTCCGTATCTGAGAAGGGCGCGATGGACGCTCCCCACACCGGCCACCCCCGCCGCTGGACGATCCTCGGCGTGCTCGTCGTCAGCCTGCTCGTGGTCGTCCTCGACAACACGATCCTCAACGTGGCGATGAAGACCATCGCCGACCCGCACCGCGGCCTGGGCGCCAGCCAGAGCCAGCTGGAGTGGGCGATCAACTCGTACACCCTGGTCTTCGCCGGCCTGCTGTTCACCGCCGGCATCCTCGGTGACCGGCTAGGCCGAAAGCGGGTGCTGCTGGTCGGCATGGCGCTGTTCGGCCTGGCGTCGCTGGCCTCGGCCTACTCCCAGGACCCGGGCCAGCTGATCGCCGCCCGGGCGCTGATGGGGATGGGCGGCGCGGCGATCCTGCCGGTGACCCTGTCGATCATCTCGAACGTGTTCGACCCCCGGGAGCGCGGCAAGGCGATCGGGGTATGGGCCGGTGCGGTCGGCCTGGCCGTCGCCATCGGCCCGGTCGTCGGCGGTGCCCTGTTGGAGCACTTCTGGTGGGGCTCGGTCTTCCTGATCAACGTGCCGATCGTCCTGGCCGGCATAGTGGGCATCCTCGCGCTGGTGCCCGAGTCGCGGGACCCGGCGCCGGGCCGGATCGACCTGGTCGGGGTCCTGCTGTCGATCGCCGGCCTCGGCGTCTTCGTGTACGGCGTGATCACCGGCGGCGACTCCGGCGACTGGGGTCAGCCGAAGGTCTGGGCCTCGATCCTGGTCGGCGTCGCCCTGCTGGCCGTGTTCATCCGGTACGAGCGACGCAGCGACCACCCGGCGCTGGACGTCCGGCTGTTCCGCGAGCCGCGGTTCTCCGCCGCGGTCGGCGCGGTCGCCCTGGTCTTCTTCGCCGCGATGGGCGTGCTGTTCTTCAGCGCGTTCTACCTCCAGCTCGTGCGTGGCTACTCGCCGCTGCAGACCGGCCTGCTGTTCCTGCCGTTCGCCGCCGCTCAGCTGATCTTCGCGCCGCGCAGCGCCGCGATGGTGGCCAGGTACGGTCCGAAGCGGGTCTGCGCGGTCGGCATGGCGCTGGTGACGGTGGCGCTCGGGGTGTTCCTGTTCGTGTCGGTGGACACGCCGATCTGGGTGCTGCTGGCCACCTACTTCGTCCAGGGCGTCGGGATGGCCAACGTGATCCCGCCCGCCACCGAGGCGGTGATGTCCACGCTGCCCCGGGAGAAGGCGGGTGTCGGCTCGGCGGTGAACAACACCATGCGACAGGTCGGCGGCGCGCTCGGCGTCGCGGTGCTCGGCTCGATCCTGTCCCAGGTGTACCGCGGGCAGATCTCCGGGCAGCTCACCGCGCTGCCGGCCGGCATGCGGGACACCGCGGCCGAGTCGATCGCGTCGACCTACGCGGTCGCGGCGAAGGTCGGGTCGGCCGGTCAGGCCCTGATCGATCCGGCCAACCAGGCGTTCGTGCACGCGATGCACTGGGCCTCCGGCGGCTCCGCGTTCGCCGCGCTGGTCGGGGTGGCCGCGGTGCTGCGCTGGCTGCCGGCCCAGTCGGCCACGCATCCGCCCGTTCCGGCGGCGGCGCAGCAGGCCGCCGACGCCCCGCTGGCCGAGGTCTCCGGCCAGGCCGGCTGACCGGGCGGCCGAGATGGCGACTCCCATGGCGCCCACCGCTGCGCGGCCGCGCGGTCGGCCGCGGAGCGAGCGGGCGCACGAGGCGATCATCGATGCGGTGCTCGACATCCTCGCCGCCGGGACGACGGTCGAGGCGCTGTCGGTGGAGGCGGTGGCGGCCCGGGCCGGGGTGGGCAAGGCCACCATCTACCGGCGCTGGCCACACAAGGAGGCGCTGGTCGTCGACGCGGTCGCCTCGACGAAGGAGCCGCTGCCGGAGCCGCCCGGCGACTCGGTCCGCGACGACCTGACCCTGCTGGTCCGCGCGGCCGGCAAGGCCAGGGACTCCCGGGCCGGTCGGATCATGCCGTGCATGATGCCGGAGCTGCAGCGCCCCGGTCGGCTGCGGGACCAGTACCTGGGGATGGTCGAGGCCCGCCGGGACGTCACCCGCGGGGTGATCCGCCGGGGCGTCGCCACCGGGGTGCTGCGCCCGGATACCGATGTCGAGCTCGCGGTCGCGCTGCTCACCGCACCGATGGTGCTCAGCCTGCTCGGCTCCGCCCCCCGCCTGGACCCGGAGGACCTTCCGGAGCGCATCGTCGACACCGTGCTGCGCGGTATCTCCGCCTAGCCTCCGGTGCCGGCACGCCGGCCGGGGGACGGCGGTAGGGTCGGTGCCGTGCCGAGCGACAGTGCCGCGCCGATGGAGCGGTTTCGCGGGTTGCACGTGCCCGGCCGCCCGCTGCTGATGCCCAACCCGTGGGACCAGGGCAGCGCCAGGCTGCTGGCTCACCTCGGGTTCGCCGCGCTGGCCACCACGAGCAGCGGTCACGCCGGCACGCTCGGCCGGCTGGACGGTGGAGTGACCCGGGACGAGGCGATCGCGCACGCGGCCGCCATCGTCGCGGCCGTCGAGGTGCCGGTGTCCGCCGACCTGGAGAACGGGTTCGCCGACGATCCCGCGGCGGTCGCCGAGACCGTGACGGCCGCGGTCGCGGTCGGCCTGGCCGGCTGCTCCATCGAGGACTTCACCCGCCGCGGCGACGAGCCGATCTATCCGCTGGGGCTGGCCGTCGACCGGGTGGCGGCCGCCGCGCATGCCGCGCGCGCCGGCACCGGCCTGGTGCTCACCGCCCGGGCGGAGAACCACCTGCGCGGCCGCGCCGACCTGGCCGACACGATCGCCCGGCTGCAGGCCTACCAGCAGGCCGGTGCCGACGTGCTGTACGCACCGGGCCTGGCCAGATCGACGACATCCGCAGGCTGTGCGAGTCGGTGGACCGGCCGGTGAACGTGCTGGCCGTCCCGGGCGGCCCGACCGTCCCCGAGCTGGCCGCTGCCGGCGTCGCCAGGGTGTCCGTCGGCGGCTCGTTCAGCCTGGTCGCCCTGGGCGCGGTGGCCCGGGCCGGGCGGGAGCTGCTGGAGCAGGGCACGTACTCGTTCTTCGAGCTGGCCGGCGACGGCCGCCGGGCCGCGGCGAGCGCGTTCGTGCCGGCGGCCGGATCGGCCGGCTGATCCTCAGAGCCAGTACGTGTCGTGCCGGAGGTAGAACTCGGCCCGCTGCTCGTCGCTGAGCCGGCTCAGCTCGGCCAGCCCCTCGAAGTACGCCTCCCGCGGCGCCCCGGGCGCGAACAGGATCAGCATCGACGCGGGCGCACCGGACTCGTTCCGGAACGCGTGGATCCCGCCCTCCGGGACGAACAGGTAGTCGCCCGCCGTCGCGTCCACCCACCGGTTGCCGTCGAACAGCCGCACCACCCCGGACAGCACGAAGAACGACTCCGAGATGGTCCGGTGGAAGTGCGGGTCCGGCCCGCTCGGCGGGCCGTCCATGTCCCATCGGTACAGTCCGAACTGTCCGTTCGTGGAGGCTCCGGTGGCCAGGTAGCTCGCCGCGCCGGAACGCCTCGGTAGCTCCGGCTGCTGCCCCGCCGTCCGGTACCGCGCGCTGACCTCCCCTCCGTCGGCCACGTAGCGGGCGTCCGGATAGGACATCGGCGTCTCCGTTCCGGTCGGCTGGGCGGCCGGCGACCACCCTAACCGCCGCCGGGCGCCGGGTCAGCGCTGGTCCCGGCGCAACGGGTGGTCGGCGGGCACCTCGACCAGCACGATGCGGACCCGGTCCGGGTCCTCGATCCACATCTCGAGCAGCCCCCAGGGCTCCTGCCGCGGTGGGCGCAGCACGCTGACGCCGGCCGCCTGCAGCCGCCGGTGCTCGGCGGCGACGTCCCGCACCTGGAGCCAGATGGCGAGCCCGGGGGTGGATCCGGGCTCGGACCGTCCGGACAGCTCGAGCAGGCCCTGGCCGAGGAAGAACACCGTGCCCGGGTTGTCGGGCGGGCCGAACTCGCGGCAGATCGCCAGCCCGAGGACGTCCCGGTAGAACCGGCGGCTGCGGTCCGGCTCGGCCGGTCGCAGCAGGACTCGGCTGCTGAGCACCTCCATGCCCGGATCATGCCCTGCCCGGAACGGCCGCCCGCGGCCGACCCGAGCTCGTCACCCCGGAGCCGAAGTCGTCACCTCCCGGGAGAGCCGGTCAACCGGAGCACACTCCCGGCGACCGGGATCCCCGGCCTGAGCCCCGGCGACGGCTCGGGTTGGCCGTACCGGTTGACGATCGGGACGACGCCGGCCCAGGTGTCCGCGGCGGCGTCGGGGGAGTCGTCATCGCTGGGCGGGCCGGTCCGGGCCTTGACCGAGGCCTCGCCGATGGGCAGCGCCAGGATCACGGTCGTGGCCAGCTCCTTACGGTTCGGTGGGCGCACCTCGGACCAGCGGCCGGGCAGCACCCGGTTGGTGAACGCCTCGAACGCGGCAAGCCGGCCGGCGTCGTCCTCGATCCGGTGGAACCGGCCGACCAGCATGACCGAGCGGTAGTTGGCCGAATGCTCGAACGCCGAGCGGGCCAGCACCACACCGTCCAGCAGGGTCACGGTGAGGCAGGCCGGGGCGCCGCCGGCCAGCGTGCGCATCGCCCGGCTGCCGGTCGAGCCGTGCAGGTACACCTCGTCGCCGATGCGCGCGTAGAGCATCGGGATGCACCACGGCTGGCCGCGCTCGGCGAACGCGACGTGGCCGAGCAGGCCATGGTCGAGCACGGCGTGCACGGCCGCGCGGTCGTACTCCCCCCGGCCCGGCTGGCGGCGGACCCGGACCCGGTCGGTCGGAGGCTGCGGGCGGCTCATGGGCACCAGTGTTACCTGGCGTCTGTTACCTGGCGTCGCCGGGCGGGCCCGGCTTGGTCGCGGCCAGCCGCTAGATCAGGCCGAGCCACGAGGTGCATGCCGGCTCCTCAGCGCAGCCGACCGAGCCGGTCGACCGCCTCCGCGAGGACCTCGTCCCGCTTGCAGAACGCGAACCGCACCTGCGTCGCACCGAGGTCCTTCCGATCGTAGAACACCGCGTTAGGCACCGCGACCACGCCGCACCGGTGCGCCAGCTCGAGGCAGAACGCCCTGCCGTCCGGCTCGCCCAGCGCGGCCACGTCGGTGGTGACGAAGTAGGTGCCGTGCGGCCGGAACACGGTGAAGCCGGCCCGCTCCAGCCCGCCGCAGAGCAGGTCCCGCTTGCGCCGGAGATGCTCCCGCTGCTCGGCGTAGAAGGCGTCCGGCAACGTGTTCAGCGCGTACGCCACGGCGTGCTGGAACGGGCCGCCGCTGACGAAGGTGAGGAACTGCTTGGCCGACCGCACCGCGGCGACCAGTTCCGGCGCGGAGGTGACCCAGCCGACCTTCCAGCCGGTGACCGAGAACGTCTTCCCGGCCGAGCCGATCGAGATCGTCCGCTCCCGCATGCCCGGCAGGGTGGCCAGCGGGATGTGCTCGCCGTCGAACACCATGTGTTCGTAGACCTCGTCGGTGACCACCAGCAGGTCCCGCTCGGAGGCCAGCTCGGCCAGCGCGGTCAGCTCGGTCCGGTCCAGCACCGCGCCGGTCGGGTTGTGCGGCGTGTTGATCAGCAGCAGGCGGGTCCGCCCGGTGATCGCCGCGCGCAGCTCGTCCAGGTCCAGCCGGAAGTCCGGCGGGCGCAGCGCCACCGGCGCCCGGATCCCGCCGGCCAGCGCGATGCAGGCGGCGTACGAGTCGTAGTACGGCTCCAGCGCCACCACCTCGTCGCCCGGCTCCACCAGCGCCAGGATGGCCGCCGCGATCGCCTCGGTGGCCCCGGTGGTGACCAGCACCTCGCCGTCCGGGTCGTACTCCAGCCCGTACCGGCGGCGCTGGTGCGCGGCGACCGCCTCGCGCAGCTCCGGGATGCCGGGCCCGGGCGGGTACTGGTTGTGCCCGCCGCGGATCGCCTGCACGGCGGCCTCCAGCACGGTGGCCGGCCCGTCGGTGTCCGGGAAGCCCTGCCCGAGGTTGATCGCCCCGGTGCGCCGGGCCAGCTCGGTCATCTCCGCGAACACCGTGGTCCCGAGGCCGTCGAGCCGCCGGTTCAGTAGCCGCCGCACGCCGCGACGTTACCTCCCAGCCTGACCTGCCAGCCGGCCGGTCAGCTCGGCGCACCTCCGCGATGGATGTCGATAGGCCGACCGGCTGGTAACCCGCCGCGGTTACGCTGGTCGGACCGCATGCACCGGGAGAGACCCACCTGCTCGACCCGCCTCTGACCGAGACAGGAGCGAGCCATGGTCGAGACTCCGCGCCTGGACAGGCGCCAGGAGACGGCGCAGCCGGAGACCTCCTTTGTCGCCGACCGGGTGCTGCCCACCTGGCGCTGGCTGCGCCGCGAGGCCCGCGCGCTGCTCCGGGAGGCCCGCTCCTGGCCGAGCCTGCTGGTCGCGGTGGGCACCGCCGTGGTGGCGCTGCCGCTGGCCATCCTGCTGACCCCGGGCCAGGAGGTGGCGACCCTCGGGCAGCACATCACGGTGCGGGCCCGGCCGCCGAGCTTGTCGATCGCCGGCCCGGCCCAGATCGTCCAGATCGGCAACACCTCGCTGGACATCCCGAAGCTCAAGGTCTACGGGCCGGTGCGGCCACGGCTGGAGATGGGCCCGGCGGTGCGCAGCGAGGAGGCGGCGCAGTCGCTGAACCCGGCCACCGGGGGGCACGCCCAGTCGACCGCCGCCCGGACCATCGGGGGCGGGTGGCTGCGCTGGTGCGCCTGGGGGTTCCTGGTCGCGCTCGGGTCGACCGCCGGTCTCGCGGCGGTGGCCAGCTGCGTCCGGCTGATCCGGCACGACGACCGGCCCCGGATCGCCCGGATGGTCGTCCTCTCGTTCGCCACCACGTCGTTGCTCTGGGCCGGCTCGTGCGCCGCGACGGTGGCCGGCGCGGCCGGGCTCCGCGAGGTCAAGTCGTTCGCCGACCTGGTCGGCCAGTACCACCTCTCGCCGACGCCGGTCGGCCCGAAGCTGTACGGCTACGAGGGGGCGGTGATCGGCGACTCCCGCGCCGTGCGGGTCGGTGGGCCGCCGGTGGCCCGACCGACCCAGGAGGACAAGGACTGCGACCGCAGCTCCGACTCGCTCGCCGCCGAGATCGGCATCGGGCTGCCCGGGCCGGTGCTGAACCTGGCCTGCCCGAGCGCCAGCATCAGGCTGGGGGTGATGGGTGCCCAGTCCCGGGCTGGCCGCCTGCTGCCGCCCCAGGTCGGCGTCCTCAAGCAGGTGCAGAACCTGAAGTTCGTGGTCGTGGTGGTCGGCCCGAACGACCTGTGGTGGTCGGACTTCATCCGTTACTGCTACGGCGCCGACGTGTGCAACGACAACTTCATCAAGGGCAACTTCGAGTACCGGCTCACCCAGTTCGACCAGGACTACGGCGACCTGCTGCAGGAGCTGGACGACCTGCCCGGCCACCCGCAGGTGATCGTGATGACCTCGTACGACGTCTTCGACCCCGGCGCCGGAGACCCGCGGACCAACTGCCCGGACGCGAAGGGCCCGGCCGGAGTGAAGGGCCTGTCCCGCGAGAAGATCGACTTCCTCACCTCGCTGAACAACGAGCTGAACAGCGTGCTCGCCAGCGGCGCCCGGAAGTACCGCTTCGCGCTGGCCGAGCCGCACCTGACGAAGCTGTGCCAGACCAGCCCGGACGGCCTCGGGCCCGACCTGCAGGGCATTCACGAGCCCAACGCGTTCCATCCCACCGCGATGGGGGTGGTACGGATGGCCGGCTCGGTGCTCCGGGTGCTCAGGTCGGCCGAACCCAAGTGACCGGCGGGTAGCCACCGCGCTATCATTACTCTCTGCAGTCTCTGCTTTCGCTAGGTAATTGGGACGGCGGCAGGGGCCGGGGACGGGGGGCAGTGCGGTGCCGGTCGAACGTCTGGGCGAATGGTCCTTTCTCGAGCTACCCCGGCTGAACCGGGCGATCCTGGCCGGCGTGTTGCCGCCGACCGCCCTGGTCGGCACGCTGGCCGAGCAGATCTTGGTGGACCTCCCCGGCCCGGAGTCCCTTTCCCCGCTGCAGGCCCAGCGGCTGCTGGTCCACCTGGCCTTCTGCGGCGCGGCGGTGGCCAGGCACTACCAGGCCGGCGACCTGACCCGGAAGGCGATCCCGGAGCAGGCCTTCGAGCCGCTGCCGGTCGGCCCGGCGCGCACCCCGTTCCGCACCTACTTCGCCCGGCTGGCGGACCGCACCGGCACCGGGCACCCCCGGCGGGACAGCTACGCGGTGGTCGTCCGGTGGAACGTGCCGACGGTGGCGGTGCAGTGGAACGGGGAACGGCTCGCGCTGCTGCCCGGCGTCTTCGAGGACGGCCGGGTCCGCACCTACACCGGCGACCGCGGGGAACGGCTGTTCCTGGAGCTGGTCAAGAAGGCCGAGGCGCTGGAACGGGCGGTGAACGACCTGCTCGAGCCGATCTCGGCCGGCTCGGTCGGGATGGAGACCACCGATGCCATCGAGCGCACCCGGCTGGCCACCACACTGCTCACCGCGCTGCGCCAGCTGATCTCGGACTTCGGTTCGCTGCCGCCCGGGCAGGGCCTGTCGGCCGAGCACTTCATCGACGTGTTCCGCCAGTTCGCCGGGCACTGGGAGGTCGGCGACATCCCACCCAGCGGTGCGCTGGACCCGGAGGCGCTCAAGCGCGACCTGCTGCTCGGGCTGCCCATCCCGGACCGCGACCGGCACGTGCTGCGGCTGTTCCCGGGTCTGCTGGACTCCGAGCGGGCCGACCTGACCAGGCTGATGAGCCGGCCGCCGGTGCCGGACGCGCTGCTGGCGTCGGTGGGCGTCGACCCGGCCACGCTGCAGGAGATGCCGGCCACCGACCTGCGCGCCCTGGTCCGCCGGCACCCCGCGCTGGTCGGCTGGTGCCTGGTGCTGACCGCGCACGCCCGGGCCTCCGGCCTGCACCTGGCGGTGACCAAGAAGCTGCTGTTCCGGCCGGGTCGGGAGCGGGAGCTCGCCGGCATCCCGGACACCGGGGTGGTGCCGCGCCGGTACGGCACCACCGGGATGGACGAGTCCCTGCTGGAGCGGCTGGTCAGGGTCAGGCACAACCATCTGCTGGCCCCGCTCGGCCACATCCCGCGGCTCGAGCTGCTGGCGCTGGCCGGCATCCAGGAGCCGGAGGTGGCCGCCGGCCGCGACCTGGACAGGCTGGTGGGCTTCGTCCCCGGCGCCGGCCGGCTCGAGCGGCACGGAGACCCGCCGGCGCTGGCTCGCTCCGCCTGACCCGGGCTGTCCGACCGGTGTTACCCTGTGCAACAGAGCACTACCAGTAGTAAGTAGGCGGCGGGCCCGGCGCCCGCACACGGGGGCGTGCGGTTGACCAGTCTCGGCGCGGCGGAGCTGCGCGTCGGCCGCCGCGCGGTGGTGCTGCTCGGTCAGCTCCGGGTCGCGGCTGGCGCCGTCGTGGCCGCGCTCGCCGCGGTGATGCTGCTGGTCGGCTGGCTGCTGGGCAACCCGGTGGCCAGGAGCCTGGGCCCCGGCGGGTCGACCGTGCCGCCGCTGACCGGCGGCTGCCTGCTGGTGCTGGCCATCGCTCTGGTGCTGCCCCGGACCGGGGAGCCGGGACAGCGGCGGGTCGCGGCGGCCGGCGCCACGGCGGCCGCAGTGGCCAGCGTGGCGGCGCTGGTCTGGTCCGACGCCGCGGTCGACGCGGGGCTGGGAGTCGGCCTGGTCGCCGTCGCGCAGCTGGTCGCTGTGGCGGAGGCCGGCTGGGCGGCCACGGTCAGCCAGCTGCTGGCCGCCGGCGCCGGAATGATCGGCGTCACCGAGGTCTACGGCACCGCCTACTACTCCGCGTTCCGCGGCTCCGCGCTGGAGCAGCGGCCGAGCGGGATGGCGCTCAGCGCTGCGCTGGCGGTGACCGTGCTGGCCGCAGGCACGTTCGCGGCCCGGCCGACCGAGGGCCTGATCCGGGTGATGGCCAGCGAGGGCGTGTCCGGCGTGCTGGGCCGGCGGCTGCTGGCCGCCGCGGCCACCGTGCCGTTCGTCCTGGGCTGGCTGCCGGTGCTGGTCCGGCAGGGCGGGCCGTCGGGCGAGCGGGTCGGCGTGGCGTTCCTGATCACCGGCAACGCGGTCGCGTTCGGCGTGGTCAGCTTCGTGGCGGCGGGCTCGGCGGCCCGGCTGGAGGCGTCCGGCGCCCGGGCCGCGCGGCAGGCCGCCGAGGGCCATGCCGAGCTGATGGCGCTGCTGGACAACACGTCGGCCGTCATCTACATGCGCGACCTGGACGGCCGGTACCGGCTGGTGAACCGGCAGTACGAGCGGTTGTTCGGGGTGCGCCGGGAGGAGATCGTCGGGCTGACCGACCACGACCTGTTCCCCAGGGAGATGGCGGACGACTTCCGGGCCAACGACCTGGCCGCCGCCGCCCGGCTGGGGCCGGTGTCCATGGAGGAGATCGCGCCGGGCGACGACGGGCCGCACACCTACATCACGGTGAAGTTCCCGCTGCTGGACGCGCACGGCCGAGCCTACGCGGTGGCCGGCATCTCCACCGACATCACCGACCGGAAGCGGGCCGAGGACGAGGTGCAGCGGCTGAACGCCGAGCTGGAGGAGCGGGTCCGGCACCGCACTGCCGAGCTGGAGGCGTCCACCCGGGAGCTGGACGCGTTCGCCTACTCGGTCTCGCACGACCTGCGCGCGCCGCTGCGGTCCCTCGGCGGGTTCAGCCAGCTGCTGCTGGACGACTACGGGGACCGGCTGGACGCGGACGGCCAGGACTACCTGCACCGGCTGCAGGCCAACGTCGCCCGGATGGGGCAGATGATCGACGACCTGCTGGACCTGTCCCGGGCCACCCGGGTCGAGCTGCGCCGGCAGCCGGTGGACCTGTCCGAGCTGGCCCGGCTGATCATGGCCGAGCTGCGGGCCGCCGACCCGGGCCGGCAGGTCGAGGTGGCCATCGCCGAGCGGCTGGCCGGCAGCGGCGACCCGCAGCTGCTCCGGCTGATGCTGGAGAACCTGCTGACCAACGCGTGGAAGTTCACCGGCCGGCGGTCCGCGGCCCGGATCGCGGTCGGGTCCAACTGGGCCGACGGCGAGCAGGTCTACTTCGTCCGGGACAACGGGGCGGGCTTCAGCATGCGGTACGCGGACAAGCTGTTCAACCCGTTCCAGCGGCTGCACCCGTCGGCCGACTTCGAAGGCAGCGGGCTCGGGCTGGCCATCGTGCAGCGCATCCTCAGCCGGCACGGCGGCCGGATCTGGGCCGACAGCGAGCCGGACCGGGGCGCCACCTTCTACTTCACCCTGACCACCCCAGTGGAGGACCTGCGTGGGCAACGGCGTGATCTTGCTGGTTGAGGACAACCCCGATGACGTCGTGTTCACCCTGCGGGCGCTGAAGTCGAACAACATCGGCAACAAGGTGGTGGTGGCCGCCGACGGGGAGGAGGCGCTGGGCCGGCTGTTCCCGGACGACGGCAGCCCGCCGCTGCAGCCCTCGCTGATCCTGCTGGACGTCAAGCTGCCCAAGGTGGGCGGCCTCGAGGTGCTGCACCGGATCAGGGCGGAGCCCAGCACCCGGACGCTGCCGGTGGTCGTGCTGACCACCTCGAACGAGGAACGCGACATCGTGGCCAGCTACCAGCTCGGCGCCAACAGCTACGTGCGCAAGCCGGTCGTGTTCGGCGAGTTCGTCGAGGCGGCCCGGGTGCTGGGGATGTACTGGCTGCTGGTGAACGAGCCGCCGCCGCAGCCACCGGGACGGGGATGATCGCGTTGGCCGGCATTCATCTCCTGGTGGTGGAGGACAGCGACGACGACGCGGTGCTCATCGTCAGCCGGCTGCGCCGGGGCGGGCTGGAGGTCAGCTACGACCGGGTGCAGACCGCCGAGGCGGCCGCGGCCGCGCTGCAGGTCCGGCCGCCGGACGTGGTGATCTCCGACTACAACCTGCCCGGTTTCACCGCCGAGGACGCCCTGCGGCTGCTGCACGACAGCGGGCTGGACGTCCCGTTCATCCTGGTCTCCGGGCAGGTGGGGGAGGAGGCCGCGGCCACGCTGATGCGGGCCGGGGCGCACGACTTCCTGCTCAAGGACGGGCTGGCCCGGCTGGTGCCCGCGGTGCAACGGGAGCTGCGCGAGGCCGAGGACCGGCGCCGCCGCCGGCAGGCCGAGGCGGCGCTGCGGGCCAGCGAGGAACGCTTCCGGCTGCTCGCCGAGCACGCCCAGGACATCATCTTCCGGTACCGGCTGCTGCCCGAGCCGGGCCTGGACTACATCAGCCCGGCCGCGCAGGCGATCACCGGGTACCCGGCCGAGCAGCTGTGCGACCAGCCCGGCCTGGTCTTCAGCCTGGTCGACCCGGAGGACCGGCCGTGCTTCGAGACCTCGTGGCACTCGCCGGACCCGCCGCCGCTGATCGTGCGCTGGCGCCGGCCGCCGGACCGTACCGTGTGGACAGAGCAGCGGGCGGTGGGGATCCGGGACTCGGCCGGCCGGCTGGTCGCCGTGGAGGGCATCCTGCGGGACGTCACCGAGCGGGTGCTGGCCGAGCAGAACCGGGAACGGCTGGAACGCCAGCTACGCCAGACCGAGCGGCTGGAGTCGGTCGGCAAGCTGGCCGGCGGCATCGCGCACGACTTCAACAACCTGCTCGCCGTGATCACCGGCTACGCCGAGCTGGCCGCGTCCGCACTGGCCGCCGACGACCCGGTGCGCGCCGACATCGACGGCATCGGCCAAGCCGCGCAGAAGGGAGCCGCGCTGACCCGGCAGCTGCTCATCTTCAGCCGGCTGGAGCCGTCCCGACCGGAGACGTTCGACCTGAACGCCGTCGTCACCGACACCGAACGGCTGCTCCGCCGCACCATCGGCGAGGACATCGAGCTGGTCACCGACCTGCTGCCGGGGCTGCCCCAGGTCACCATCGACCGGAGCAAGCTGGAGCAGGTGATCCTCAACCTGGTGGTGAACGCCAGGGCCGCGATGCCGCACGGCGGCCGGCTCACCGTGGCCACCGCCACGGTCGGGGCGGGCGCCGACCCGCGGGTGCGGCTCACCGTCGCGGACACCGGCACCGGCATGCCGCCGGAGGTCGCCGAGCACGCGTTCGAACCGTTCTTCACCACCAGGGGACCCGAGGGCACCGGCCTCGGGCTGGCCACCGTCTACGGCGTGGTCAAGGAGGCCGGCGGGGACATCGCCCTGGACACCCGGCCCGGCCAGGGCAGCACGTTCCACATCGACCTGCCCGCCGCCGCCGCGCCGGCGGTCCAGCCGGCCCCGCCGCCGCCGGCGGACCGGCCCACCGGCCACGGCGAGACGATCCTGGTGGTCGAGGACGACGACACCGTCCGGGAGATCGTCCGGCGCATCCTCAGCGGCGCCGGCTACCGGGTCCTCGCCGCTCCGAACCCGGCCGACGCGCTGACCCTCTGCCAGCGGCCGGACACCCGGATCGACGCGCTGCTCACCGACGCGATCATGCCGGGGATGGCCGGCAGCCAGCTCATCGACGAGGTGCATCGGATCTACCCCGGCCTGCCGTCGGTGCTCATGTCCGGCTACACCAACAGCTGGCTTCCCGGTGAGCAGGCGGTCGGCGGCGACACGCCGCTGCTGCGCAAGCCGTTCACCCCGCCCATGCTGCTGCGCCAGATCCGGGAGATCCTGGACCGCGAGCCTCAGCGGTCCAGGCCGAGCACCAGCTGAGGGGTCGGCACGGTGTGGTCGGCCCGGATCGGGCGCACCGCGGTGCCGATCGCGAAGAACTCGGTGGTGTGGCCGCCCCAGGTGTGGTTGTGCTGGGTCAGCTGGACGCCGACGATGCCCTCGGCGGACAGCGCCTCGGCCTCCCGCTGCATCCGCTCCATGGCCAGCTCGCGGGCGTCGTACAGGGCCTGGGTGAACTGCGGCAGCTCGGTGTTCTGGCCGATGTTGGACAGCACGTTGCCCAGCGAGCGGTGGGCCACGTGGTAGACGCAGGTGCCCATCACCATGCCCAGCGGCATGTAGCCGGCGTTGAGCAGGGTCCAGAAGTCCTGGCCGGACAGGTCGGAGGTGAACGGCTGGTTGCGGTTGTTCCGCCAGTTGCCGCCGGCCTCTGCCTTCACCGCGGTGCCGACAGCGATGAACTCGGCGATGTCCGAGCCCCACTCGCGCAGCTCGACGGCGAGCCGGACGGCCACGATGCCGTCCGCGCCGAGCACGTCCGCCTCGGCCTCCATCCTGGTCATGGCCAGCTCCCTGGCGTGGTACATGGCCTGGGAGAGCGTGTCCATCTCCTGGTTCTTGCTCCACCGGCCGACCTGCAGGCCGACGTGGTAGACGGAGGTGCCCAGCACCAGGCCCAGCGGCCGGAAGCCGGCCTGCCGGACCAGCAGGAACTCGTTCACCGTCAGGTCCGAGGTGAAGATCGCGCCCGGGGTGCCGGGCCGCAGCTCGGCCAGCCGGGTCATCGCATCCTGCGACAGCGGCGCCTGGGCCGGGTCCATCGCGGTCATCTCAGTCCCTTCAGAACGGTCCACGGGGCGACTGTCGCGGGTGGACACCCCTAGAGCCGGAGTATCGGGAGCGGGGCGACCGGCGCGTTGCCGCCGGCGTGCTCGAACGGGACGATGGCGGTGCCGATGATCATCGACTCGACGATGTGGTCCCGCCCGTCGCTGGCCGCGCACTCCTGCTCGCTGACCCGCAGGGTCATGTCCCGGACCACCGCCGTGGTGCCGCCGTGCCGGGCGCAGTCCTGCCGCAGCGTCTCCCGGGCCGCCTGCCGGGCCGCCTGCACCAGCTCGGTGTAGCCGTGCACCTCCTGGTTGGCCCAGGAGGCGGTCTGCTGGTAGGTCATCCAGTCGTCGTGCCGCACCATCACCGAGATGCCCAGCACCAGCGCGCAGGGCACCCAGCCGGCCCGGACCAGGTTGGCGAACTCCTGTCCGGACAGGTCGGAGAGGAACGGGTGCGGCGGGCGTACCGGCCCGTCGGCGCGGACCGCGGTCCCGATCGCCTGGAACTCCAGCCCGCCGGCCGGGAACGGTGCGACGGTGAGCCGGACGGCCACCACCCCGTCCCCGCCGAGCAGCGCGCACTCCTGCCGCATTCGTTCCATCGCCCTGGTGCGCGCGTCGTACAGCGACTGGCGCAGGCCGGGTGCCTCCACGACGGTCGAGGCCATCGGTCCGCCCCACCGCCCACCGCCGGGGCCGCTGCGGGTCCAGCCGCCGGTCTGCCAGCCCGGGCTGGACGTCGTGGGCGGGAAGCCCCGGCCGCCACCCCAGCCGCCGCCACCCCAGCCGCGGCCGCCCCAGTAGCCGCAGTTCCACATCCCGGTGTAGCCGATGTGGTAGACGCAGCTGCCCAGGACCTGGCCCACCGGCGTGAAGCCGACCGACCGGATGGTGTGCAGCTCGCCGACCGACAGGGTGCTGGTGAACGCGCCGTCCTCGCGCTGGATGGCGAGCCGGCGCTGCGCCTCCAGCGGGAGCCGGCCGGCGGCGATCTCCGCGACGCTGGCCACCTGGAGCTGCTCGGCGGTCCAGCCGGCGTACCGGTCCGGCCCCCCCGGGCCACCCGGGCCGCCCGGGCCGCCGGGCCCGACCGGCTCGGCCGGCCCGCCGGGCCCGCCGGGCCCGGGTCCGCCGTCCATCACGGGCCGCCGGGCAGGGTGAACCGGGCCAGCGCCTCGGCCGCCGCGGCGTTCCGCTCCGCGTAGCCGGCCAGCGCGGCAGCCAGCTGCCGGGACCACTCGTCGATGCCGACCGTCTCGGTACGCAGCGCCACCCCGCCGGACTCGTGCCGGATGGTGGCCACCGCCGCGGCGCCGACCCGGTCCCGGCGCAGCGTGAAGCCGCGCCCGCCGAGCAGCACCGACACCGCGACGACGGGCGGCTCGCCGCGCCGCATCCGGGTCAGCAGGCCAGCCTGCCGCTCGACCCGCACCATCTCCGGCGGCAGCGCCGAGGACAGCGTGTTCAGCAGGAATCCGGCGTACAGCGACAGGTCACCGCTGTGCCGGCGCAGCCCGGCGGCGAGCACCTCGAGGTCCCAGTGCGACGACGCCACCGCGCGCTCCCTCCGGCCGTCCCGCCCCCCCACGGTAGCCGGTGGCCAACCAGCCCTCAGCGGCTCACCGCCCGGCGGAGGGTGGCATCCCGGCTTCCTCGTTCACCATCGGCTGGTCGCCGTACAGGTCGAGCAGCCCCTTCTCGGCGAACGTGTAGCGGCCGGCCAGGACCCGCTTCGCGGCCCGGTACTCGGCGGCGTCGTCGTTGAACCACAGCTCGTGGAACAGCCGGTCCACCCGGCGCCGGGCGGTCGTGCAGAACAGGTCGGCCAGCTCCACCGCGAGCGGTCCGTCCTCCGGCTCCTCGGCGAGCAGCCGGTGCGCCCGGACCACCGCGGCGGCCATGGCGAACAGCTCGGACCCGATGTCGACCAGCCGGCCCAGGAAGGCCTGCCGCTTCTCCAGCCCGCCCTGCCAGCGGGACATTCCCCAGAACGTGGACCGGGCCAGCTTGCGGGAGTGCCGCTCGATGAACCGAAGGTGCCCGGCGAGCGGGCCGAACTCGGCGTACGTCCCGGGCGACTGGCCCTTACCGACCGCCAGCTTGGGCAGCCACCTGGCGTAGAACCCACCGGCCCTGGCGGCCGCCTTGGCCCGGTCCTTCGCGTCCTTCTCCGGGTCGATGAGGTCGCCGGCCACGGCCAGGTGGGTGTCCACCGCCTCCCGGGCGATGAACAGCTTCATGATCTCGGTCGACCCCTCGAAGATCCGCATGATCCGGCTGTCCCGTAGCTGCTGCTCGACCGGCAGCGGCCTCTCGCCGCGGGCCGCGAGCGACTCCGCGGTCTCGTACCCCCGGCCGCCGCGGATCTGCACCAGCTCGTCGGCCACCTGCCAGCCGTGCTCGGTCGCGTACAGCTTGGCCAGCGCCGCCTCGATCCGGATGTCCTGCTCGCCGTGGTCGGCGAGCAGCGTGGACAGCTCCAGCAGCGACTCCAGGCCGTAGGCCATGCCGGCGATGTAAGCGATCTTCTTGGCCACCGCCTCGTGCCGGCCGATCGGCGTGCCCCACTGCACCCGCTCGTTCGCCCACTCGCGGGCCACCCGCAGCGAGAACTTGCCGCCCGCAGCGGCGATCGCCGGCAGCGAGAGCCGGCCGGTGTTCAGCGTGGCCAGCGCGACCTTCAGGCCCTTGCCCTCACCGCCGATCACGTTCTCGGCCGGCACCCGGACGTCGGTGAACCGGGTGACGCTGTTCTCGATGCCGCGCAGCCCCATGAAGCCGTTGCGGTGCAGCACCTGCACGCCGGGGGAGCCGGCCTCGACGATGAAGGCGGTGATCCCGCCGCGGTGGCCCTCGGACTTCGGCACCCGGGCCATCACCACCAGCAGGCTGGCCACCGTGCCGTTGGTGGCCCAGAGCTTCGTGCCGTTGAGGATGTAGCCGCTGCCGTCCTCGGTGGGCACCGCCGTGGCGGACAGCCGGGCCGGGTCGGAGCCGACGTCCGGCTCGGTCAGGAAGAACGCGCTGATCTCGCCCTTGGCGCAGCGAGGCAGGTAGGTGCGCTTCTGGTCGGCGGTGCCGGCGATCTTCAGCGGCTCGGGCAGCCCGATCGACTGGTGCGCGGAGAGCAGGGTGGACACCGAGGTGTGGCCCTGGGTGGCCACCATCAGCGCCTTGGCGTAGTAGAGGTTGGACAGCCCGAGGCCGCCGTACTCGACCGGGATCTTCATCCCGAAGCAGCCGAGCTCGGCCAGGCCCTTGACCACCCGGTCCGGGATCTTGGCGTCCCGCTCGATCTCGAGCAGGTCGACCTCGTCCTCGACGAACCGCTCCAGCTTGCGCAGAAAGGCCTCGCCCCGCTCGACGTCCTCGGGTCGCGGGCCGGGGTACGGATGGATCAGGTCCAGCCGGAACCGGCCGAGGAACAGCTCCTTGCCGAAGCTCGGCTGCCTCCACTCGACCTCCCGAGACTCCTCGGCGAGGCGCCGGGCGTCCTTCTCGGTAACCGTGCGGTTGCCGGGCCCTTTCGCGGTCGAGGTCATCGCAGCCTCCGGAAGTTACCGCCCAGTATTACCGACCAGTATGACGCATCGTGCAGCCTGGGTCTCACTGGTCGTCGCGGTCCGCCTGCTCGGCCAGGAAGCGTTCCAGCTCGGCGCCGAGCTCCTCGGCGCTGGGCAGCCGCCCGACCTCGGTGCCGAGCAGGTCGTTGCCCTGCCGGCCGCGCAGGAACGCGTCATACTGCTGCTCCAGCGCCCGGACCACCGCGGCCACCTCGTCGGACTGGGCCACCTGCTCGTCCACCTGAACCCGGACGTCCGCGGCGGCGGAGCGCAGCGCGTCGGCGGGCAGCCGCAGCCCGGTGGCCCGGGCGATCGAGTCGAGGAGGGTCTCGGCCGCCTCCGGGTAGTCGGTCTGGGCCAGGTAGTGCGGGACGTGCACGGCGAAGCCCATCGCGTCCCGGCCGTCCCGGCCGAGCTGGTACTCCAGCAGGTTCGCGGCGCTGCCCGGCACCCGCACCTGCTGCAGCCACGACTCGTGGCCGGCGATCAGCTCGCGCCGGCTGGCGTGCGCGGTCACCCCGATCGGGCGGGTGTGCGGCACCGCCATCGGGATCGAGTTCAGCCCGACGGTCAGGCCGACGCCCAGCCGGGCGATCAGGTTCCGGACCGCCGCGCAGAACCGCTCCCACTGCAGGTCCGGCTCCGGGCCGGCGAGCAGCAGGAACGGGGTGCCGGCCGCGTCGGTCAGCCGGGTCAGCCGCAGCCGCGGCTCGTCGTAGCTGTCCCAGTGGTCCTCCACGAAGACCATCACCGGCCGCCGGGACCGGTAGTCCAGCAGCTGGTCGAGGTCGAACGACGCGACGACCTGCTGCCGCTCCGGCCCGGAGATGGCGAGCAGGTGCTCGCAGGCCAGCCGGGAGGCGTTGCCGGCATCAACGAAGCCGGTCAAACCGACGATGAGCACCGGCCGGCGCCGCGCCCGGCCCGCCGGGCCCTCTGCCGCGAGGTCGGCCGGATCGGCTGCGGAGATCGCGACGCCGAGCCCGGCCGGCTCGTGCAGGTCGTACAGCTCGTTCGGGTCGAGCACCATCGGACTCCCTCGCCGCCTCGACTGGTGGTGCGGGACGTCTCTCGACGGTAGCCCCTCGCGGTGCCGCCGCCCGGCTGGCCGCACTTGTCACATTCGCCCGCCGGCCGCAGACTGTGGCCCCTGAAGCGCCGGGGGTGCATGGTCAGCGGCGCCAGGAACGTTTGGGGGATTTCGATGCAGCGCAGGCGCCGCCGGATGGTCGTGGCAGGCACCGTGGCGGCGGTGGTGGCGGCCGCGGTGGTCGGAGTCGCGGCGTTCGGGCCGTCGCACCGGGCCGGCGCGCAGGAGGACTACCCGGTTCCCGGGGACGGCGTGTTCACCCTGGCCGGACACGGGTTCGGGCACGGCCACGGGATGTCCCAGTACGGTGCGCGCGGCGCGGCACGGAGCGGGCTGACCTCGGCCCAGATCCTGAGCTTCTACTACCCCGGCACCACCGCGACCGGCGTCTCGGCCAGCTCGCCGATCCGGGTTCGGCTGATGGCCGCGAGTCCGTTCGTCGTCCAGGGCGTGGCCGGGCTGGTGTTCCGGAACCTGGCCACCGGCGCGACCTACTCGGTTGCCGACACGCACAGCCGCTACCGGGTGCTGGCCGCGTCCGACGGGATGCACGTCGACGCATCGCTGGACGGCGGCGTGACCTGGATCCCGCTCACCTTCGGCGGCGCCAGCCCGTTCGCCGGGCCGCTGGTCTTCCAGGGGCCGCCGGTGATCAAGCTGTACTTCCCGGACGGCTCCGCGCGGGACTACGAGGGCACGCTGACCGCGGTGCGCACCGGCACCGCCACGGTGGCCTCGGTGAACACGCTCGGGCTGGACAAGTACGTGAACGGGGTGCTGCCCAGGGAGATGCCGGCGTCCTGGGAGGCGGCCGCGCTGCAGGCCCAGGCGGTAGCCGCCCGGACCTACGGCGTGTCGGCCCGGAGCTCCGCGCCGGCCGGCCAGGCCTGGGACATCTGCGACACCACCGCGTGCCAGGTGTACGGCGGCCGCCGGCTCTACTCCTCGACCGGTCAGGTCACCGACCTGCAGCCGCCCTCGTCGACAGCCGCGGTGACCGCGACCGCCGGGCTGGTCCGCAGCTACAACGGCGCGCCGATCTTCGCCCAGTTCTCGGCCAGCAACGGCGGCTGGATGGCGGCCAACCCCGGGTTCCCCTACCTGGTGGCCAAGTCCGACCCGTACGACCGGATCAGCAACCCGTACGCGAACTGGACCCTGACGCTGAGCACGGCCGAGCTGTCCGGCTGCTTCCCGGCCGCCGGCACGGTCTACCGGATCACGATCCTGACCCGGGACGGGCACGGCGACTGGGGCGGCCGGATCGTCACCGTCCGGCTGTCCGGCCGGGCCGCCGACGGCACCCTGCTCCAGCAGGCCATCAGCGGGGACGACCTGCGCCGGTGCAAGAGCTCGTCCGGCTTCCGCAGCACGTACGCGACGGTGACCTCGACCTGGGTGACGTCGGCGGCGCCGGTGGGGATCCACGAGCCGAACGGCAACCTGGACATGTTCGCCCGCGGGCCGCGCGGCGAGGGCTTCTTCCGCCGGTACCTGGCCGGGCAGGGGTGGCAGGCGTGGCAGTCGGGCGGTGGGGTGATCCTCGGCGGCCCCACCGTGTACCGGCGCTCGACCGGCTCGCTGGTCGTCTGGGCGCGCGGCACCACCAACCAGCTCTACGCCGCCGGGGTGAAGGACGGGCAGTGGCTGGGCTGGACACCGAAGGGCGGCACGGCCACCTCCCGGCCGTACCCGGTGCAGCTCCCGGACGGCTCCGTCGACGTGTTCTACCGCGGCGGGGACGGCGCGCTGTGGTACGGGCGGTGGGCGACCACCGGCGCCTTCCTGGGCTTCCACAGCCTCGGCGGCGGCCTGGCCCCCGGCATCGGCCCGGCCGGCGCGGTCACCGGCACCGGCCGGATCACCGTGCTGGTCGTGGGCACCAACAACTCGCTGTACACCCGGTCGTACCAGGGCGGGGCCTGGGGTCCGTACCGGTCGATCGGCGGGGTCACGCACTCCGACGTCGCCGCCGCCTCCCCCGCCGCGGGGGTGCTGGACATCTACCTCCGCGGCGACACGGGCACCCTGGTCACCCGGCACGCGGTCGGTGCCACCTGGGGCGGCTGGCAGGACGCCGGTGGCGGCATCGCCGCCGGGCCGTGGGCGAACGTGCTGGCGGACGGCACTGGTCGGACCGAGGTCTGGATGACCGGGACCGACGGCTACATGTACGTCCGCGTGCACACCTCGGCCGGCGCCTGGGGAGGCTGGCAGCGGCTCCCCTAGCGCCCACCAGGTCGTTGGCAGGATGGGTCGGGTGACGGCGGGGCTGGACGCGTTCGACCGGGACGGGGTGGTGGCCGTTCCCGGGCTGCTGGACGAGGCGCAGGTCGCCGGTGCGGTCGCGGTGCTCGGCCGGCTGGTCGAGGCTGCCCGGCAGAACCCGGAGCAGGCCGGGCGGGTGACCGGCGGCACGGTGCACCTGCCCGACCTCGCCGGCTCCGAGCTGCCCCGGGTCTGGGAGGACCCGCGGGTGCTGGCCTTCCTCCGGCACCATCTCGGCGGGGTCGGCGACCGCCACCGCGGTCACCTACCGGGCGCCGCAGCCCGGGTACGGGGCGCAGACCCTGCACGTCGACTGGACCGGCCCGGTCCAGCCCGGCGCCTGGCAGGTGGCCAACCTGATCGTGCCGCTCGTGCCGTTCACCGACCGCAACGGCGCGACCCGGGTCGTGCCGGGCTCGCACCGGGCTCCGTACCAGCGGTTCCGACCGAAGTCGCCGTCCGACCGGCACCCCGGCGAGCGGCTGCTGACCGGCCCCGCCGGCACCGGCTTCGTCTTCAGCGGGCACGTGCTGCACTCGGGCACCGTGAACCAGTCGGCGCAGCCCCGGCACGCTCTGCTGATCAACTACCGCCGCGGCCCGGCGTAGCGCTCGGCTCGCCTCCAGGCTCGGCCTCCAGGCGGGCGGATGGTGTGTGTCCGAGGCTACGGCGTCCGCGGCGACCAGCACTCCAGCGTGTCCTCGGACACGGCGGTGAGGTGCCCGCCGGCCGCGCCCAGCGCGAGAAGATCGGCACGCAGCCGGGGGTCGGCGGTTCTCAGGCGGGACCGCTCGCCGCCCAGGGTGTGCGCGACCCAGCGGTGTCGCGCGGTGTGCCCCGCCGCGGCGAGGTCGGCGACCGTGCCGCCGGAGCGCAACGCCCAGGCGGCCGCGGCGAGCCGGGTCAGGGTCGCGTCCAGCACGCCGGCCAGCGCGGCCCGGTTCGCGTCGCAGAGCGCGGTGATCAGCTCCGGCCGGGTGCCGGCCACCCGGGTACCGTCCCGGAACGACCCGGCGGCCAGCGCCAGCGCCAGCGGTCCGCCGTCCGCGCCGGCCACCGCGAGTGCCGTGGCCAGCAGGTGCGGCAGGCCGCTCGTCCTGGCCACCGCCGCGTCGTGTTCGGCTGCCGAGCAGGGCACCACCCGGCAGCCCAGGCTGGCGACCAGGCCGGCCACCGCCAGCCAGGCGGCCAGCTCGGTGTCCTCCTCCAGGCACAGCACCCAGGCCGCGCCGTCGAACAGCCGCGGGTCGCTGGCCCCGAACCCGGCCCGCTCGGTGCCCGCCATCGGGTGCCCGCCGACGTACCGCGCCCCGGGGCCCAGCGCTGACCGGGCCGCGTCCAGGGCCGGCGCCTTCACCGAGGCGACGTCGGTGACGATCGCGGCCGCCGCCGCGACGGCGGCCGCCTCCGCCAGCACCGACCGGAACGCCGGCAGCGGGGTGGCGACGACGACGAGGTCGCGGTCGGCCACCGCCTCGGCGACCGACCCGGCCACCGCCAGGCCGGCGGCCGCGGCGGCTCGGGTCGGCGGGTCGCTGTCGTACCCGACCACCTCGTGCGAGCCGGCCAGCCGCCGAGCCAGCGAGCCGCCGATCAGGCCGAGCCCGAGCACGGCCACCCGCCGGATCACCCGGCGGCCAGCCGTTCGATCTCCGCCACCACCGAGGCGAGCAGCGCGTCGGGGTCGGGCACCGCCCCGGCGTCCCCGACCAGGCCGAGGCACAGCGCGTCGCCCCAGGCCAGCCCCCCGAGGCCGAGGCCGACCCGGTCGGCGAGCGAGATCACCGGGTGGGCGGTGATCACCTCGCCCGGGCCGAGGAACGGCCGGCGCCGCGGACCCGGCATCACCGAGACGATCGCGTGGAAGAACCGGCCGCGGTACGCGGCGCGCACCGCCAGCGCATGCAGCGGCGCCGGCAGCAGGCCGGCGACCTGCTCCATGACGAACCGGGAGCCCAGCGCGCGGGCGGAGGTGCTCCGCCTGGCCCGGTCGGTCGCGATCCGGTTGAGCCGGCGTACCGGGTCGGGCTCGCCCAGCGGCAGCCGGACCCAGAGCCCGGCCGTCCGGTTGCCGGTCGCGGCGGCCGCCGAGCCGGCCCGGGCCAGCACCGGCACCACCACCCGGAGCGTGCGCAGCCGGCCCGGGCGCCGTCCCGCCGGCTCGGCCCGATCCACCGCGCCGGCCAGCGCGGCCAGTACCACGTCGGTCGGCTGGGCGCCGGTCGCGGCGCGGGCCGCCGCCCGGACGGTGGTCAGCGGCACCGAGGCCAGCGCGAACCGGCGGGCCGGACGCAGCCGGCGGGTGAACGGGCCGGCGCGCACCATCCCGTCCACGGTGAGGAGCAGGACGCCCCGGGCCACCCGCGCGGCGGCGGTCAGCCGGGACGACCCACCGCCGGCTGGGCTGGCCGACCCGGCCGGCGAGGGCCGGTAGGTCGGCTGCCGCCCGTCCACCACGAAGAGTGAGCCGAGCAGCTCGACCAGCCCTGGCCCGTCGCAGAGCGCATGATGGATCGCGATGACGAACGCGGACCGCCCCGGAGCGACCTCCGGCAGCACCCAGATCCGCCACAGCGGGCGGTCCCGCGGCATCCGGAAGCCGGCCACCGCGCCGGCGAACGCGGCCAGCCCGGCCAGGCCGCCGGGCGGTGGCACGGCCGCCTCGATCACGTGCTGGCTGAGGTCGACGCCCGGCACGGTGCGCCAGCCGGGCCGCCGCCACCCGCCGGACCGGCGGACCAGGACCCGGCGCAGCCACTCGGATGCCTCCAGGTGGGTGGCGATGTGCGCGGCGAGCCCGTCCCTGGTCATTCCGGAGTCGCTGAGGCAGGCCGCGGCCACGGTCTGCGGCACCCGCCAGCTCTCCGCGTACAGGAAGAAAGCGTCGGCCGGGGCCAGCGCGCGCACCGGCCCTGAGGCTCGGTCCGGCCCGGCAGGCACTACCGTCGGCCCGTGCGGATCGAGGGCGCGGTCGTGTTGGTGACGGGGGCGTCCGGCGGTATCGGCGCGGCGGTGGTCGGTCACCTCGCCTCCCGCGGCGCCATCGTGCTTGCGGCCGGGCGCGACCCGGCGGCGACCGACCGGGTCGCGGCGGCGGCCCGGGCGGCCCCCCTGGTCGCCGACCTCGCCGACCCGGACGGCCCGGCCGAGCTGGCCGCCAAGGCGGTCGCGGTGCACGGCCGGGTGGACGGGCTGGTCGCCGGCGCCGGAGTCGGCTGGCGCGGCGGCCTGGCCGAGATGCCGGCGGACCGGATCGACCGGCTGCTCACGGTCAACCTGCGCGCCCCGATCATGCTCACCCGCGCCCTCCTGCCCGGCATGCTCGTCCGCGGCCAGGGCAGCATCACCCTGATCGCCTCGATCGCCGGCCTCACTGGTGTCGCCGGCGAGAGCGTGTACGCCGCCACCAAGGCCGGGCTGATCGTCTTCGCGGAGAGCCTACGGCTGGAGACCGCGGGCTGCGGCGTCGGCGTCGCCGTGGTCAGCCCGGGCGCGGTGGCCACCGACTTCTTCGCCCGCCGGGGCGTGGCCTACCACCGGCGGTACCCGCGCCCGGTGAGTCCGGACCGGGTGGCCGCGGCCGTCGTCGGCACCCTGGACCGGGACCGCGCGGAGGTCGTGGTGCCGCGCTGGCTGGCGGTCGCGCCCCGGGTCCGGGCGCTGGCGCCGCGCGCCTACCGCAGCCTGGCCCGCCGGTTCGGCTGAGGTCGGCCGGTCTCGGCCGTCTCGGCCCGCTCCGGTACCTGCCCCGCCGTCGTGCCGTCGACCATCGAGCCGTCGACCGGGGCGCCGCCGGCCGCTCCGGTCTCGCCGGCGGCCGGCTCGGCCGGCTCCGCGCACGGCTCGCCGGCCTGCACCCCGGCGCCCTCCTCCGCCCGGACGTACTGGTCCCGTACCGTCGGCGAGCCGGACAGGGTGATCACCCCGATGACGATCAGCAGCCCGGCCGAGGCGAGCCCGGCCAGCGCGCCCGGATCGCTCGGCGCGTCCACCTCGAACGCCAGCACGCCGAGCGCGTAGCTGGCGATCGGGTTGGTGATCGTCATGGCGGCCACCGCGGTGGCCAGCGATCCGGCCGCGAACGCGTCCTGTTCCAGCAGCAGGCCGAGCAGGGTGGAGCCGGCCAGCGCGTACCCCGGCCAGTCGATCGCGGTTTCCCCGACTCCGCGGTTGATCAGGTCGTCCGCGGTGAGCGTGATGAACACCGCGGTCATCGCGAAGCAGATGCCGGCCGCAACCGACTGCAGGGCGGCGCGCAGCTGCGGCTGCGCATGGTAGTAGCGGCGCCCGGCCGCGACCAGCAGCACGACCAGGCCGAGCCCGGCCGCGGTGGCCAGCAGCACGTGGGTACGGGTGGCCCGGGCCGCCGGCGGCGCCACCCCGCGTACCGCCAGCAGGATGGCGAGCCCGCCGCAGATCGACGTCGCGCCGATCCAGTCCCGGGGGAGCAGCCGGCAGCGGCTGCTGGCCACCGAGAGCGGCAGCGCGAACAGGAGCTGGGCCACCAGCAGCGGCTGGACCACCGCGATCGAGCCGAGGTGCAGCGCGGCGGCCTGGATCAGGAAGCCGACCAGGTTCGCCGCCCAGCCCAGCAGCCACAGCCGGTGCCGCAGCAGGTCGTCCAGGAACCCGAGCACCGGCAGCCAGCTGCGCACGCCGCTCGCCGGCGTCGTTCGGCCGTTCGCGGCCGACGCCCGGGCAGTCAGATGCGCCGCGCGTTGCTGGAACGCCGCCGCGGCGGCGAACAGGAACGCGGCGACCAGGCTCAGCGGGACGACGAGGAGCATGCGGCCAACGGGACCGGACCCGGCCGGACCGGCGGTGCCGGCGCTGGCGGGTGCGGCAGCCCCACCTCCTTCCTGGCCCGGAAGACGCCGGCTACCAGGTGATCCACCGTCGCCGCGACGGCGACGCCGGCGACCGCGTCGAGCAGCCAGTGATTGCCGGTCATCACGATCACTGCTGTGGTCGTGCCCACGTGGAGCACTGCCGCCCGCCGGAGCCAGCGCGGGACGTCCTGGGCCAGCAGCGTCGCCGCGACCCAGGTAGTCCAGGCTACGTGCAGGGAGGGCATCGCCGCATGCTCGTTCGCCGTCGCCGAGATCATCCCGGTGCCCCAGGACCCGACGGTGCGCCCGTTGGTGACGGTGTCGACGAAGCCGGCACCGGCCAGCAGCCGGGGCGGGGTGACCGGATAGCCGGCGAACACGCCGACCGCCACCACGTTGATGCCCAGCAGGGACAGCACGTGCCGGGCGTACTCGGGCGGCTTGGTCAGCCGCAGCCAGGCCAGCGTGGCGAGCGTCGAGGCCAGGTAGCCGGACGCGTACTCGTAGTTCGCGACCGAGGTGAGCAGGTGGTGGGACGCGGTCCAGACGTTCGCCGGCCGTTCGGAGGGCAGGCCCAGCCAGCGCTCAAGCGCCACCACCTGCCGGGCGTTGGCGTTCGCCCGGGCCAGCCGGGTCGGGGAGCGGGCGGCCACGGCCAGGTACCCGCCGAACGCCAGCACCCCGGCGCCGACGTCCCACAGGTCGCGCCACCGGGCCTCGCGCGCCCGGGCGGACAGCGCGGCAGTCAGCGTGCCGGTCAGCCTCGCCCGGCGGGACCGGCGGGACGGAAGGCGTGTCCCGTGGGTCTTCGCCGGCGCGGCCGACGCCGTCCGCATCCACCAAGACCCACGGGACACGCCTGCTAACCCTCCCGCAGCGCCCGGATCGACTCGCGCAGCGACGACATGGTGGCCAGCACCGCCGACGGCTCGTACCCGCAGTGTGCCATGCAGTTCGCGCAGCGCGGGTCGCGGCCACGGCCGTACTTCGACCAGTCGGTGGTCTCGACCAGCTCCTTGTACGTGCTGACGTACCCGTCCGACATGAGATAGCACGGCCGCTGCCAGCCGAACAGCGAGTAGGACGGGATGCCCCACGCGGTGCACTGGTAGTCGACCTTGCCCTCCAGGAAGTCCAGGAACAGCGGCGAGTGGTTCAGCCGCCACCTGCGCCGGCGCCCGCCGGCGAACGCCTTCGCGAACAGCTCCCGGGTCTCCTGCACGCCGAGGAAGTGCTCCTGGTCCGGCGCCTTCTCGTAGGCGTACGCCGGGGAGATCATCAGCCGGTCGACGCCCAGCTCCTCGTTCAGGTAGTCCAGCACGTCGATCACCGTCTGTGGGGTGTCGGTGTTGAAGAACGTGCTGTTCGTGGCGACCTTGAAGCCGCGCCGCTGCGCCTCCTTGATCCCGGCCACCGCCTGGTCGAACACGCCCTGCTTGGCCACCGCCTCGTCGTGCCGCTCGCGCAGCCCGTCGATGTGCACCACCCAGGTGAAGTACGGCGACGGCGTGAACTTGTGGATGTGCTTGGGCATCAGCACCGCGTTCGTGCACAGGTAGACGAACTTCTTCCGCTTGACCAGCTGGCGGACGATCTCGTCGATCTGCGGGTGCATCAGCGGCTCGCCGCCGGCGATGGACACCATCGGCGCGCCGGACTCCTCGATGGCGCCGACCGCCTGCTCGACCGGCATCCGCTGCTTGAGGATGCTCGCCGGGTGCTGGATCTTGCCGCAGCCGGGGCAGGCGAGGTTGCACGCGAACAGCGGCTCGAGCTCGACGATGAGCGGGAACTTGGTCCGGCCGCGCAGCTTCTGGCCGGCCATGTAGAGGCCGATCTTCACCGACTGCCGAAGGGGGATACCCACCCTCAGCCCACCTCCCTCTCCGAGTGGTGCGGGGCCGCCGCGAGAACCGGGGCGGCAGCGCGCAGCGAACGCAACGCGGTCAGTCCATTGCGGACGATTCCGGCCGAGAGCAGCGGGTGGCTCGGGGTGTCCGAGACGGCGCGGACGACCAGCACCGGGCGGTCGCCGGCGGCGGTGGCCAGGATCGCCGACTCGAGATCCACGGCGAGCGCTCCGGTCGCCGCCAGCGCGGCCCGGCCAGGACCGCCGACCAGCCGGTCCGCAGTGTGGATCGGTCCGACGTGGACGGTCAGGCCGGCGCCTCGCAGCGCCTCGGCGACCGGCTGGGTCCGGCCACAGGGGAGTGTCCCATCAGGACCGCGCAGCTCGGAGCCGACCACCAGCTCGCCAGGGGCGAGCGCGTCGGTGAGCCCACCGCAGACGCCGACGATCAACAGTCCGGAGTGGACACCGCGATCCAGCGCGGCGCGCACCGCCGGCACCGCGGCGGCCGAGCGGCGGGGCCCCATGCCGGTCCGGACCGAGCCAGGCAGCCGGCGGCCGAGCGCGGCCCGCTCGACCCGCATCGGCACCACCAGCAGGAACCCTGTCATCTCCGGCTCGCGGTGCGAGCCCTCGCGCTCGCTCATGTGTCCCTCCCGGACAGGTAGCGGCCGAGCGCGCTGATCGGGAACACCTGCCGGTACAGGTGGTAGTTGATGTAGAAGTCGCCGGGGAAGCCGGTGCCGGTGTAGTACGGCTCTTCCCAGCTCCCGTCCGGCCGCTGGGTGTCCGCCAGCCAGCCGACACCGCGGTGCACGGCGCTCGAGCGCTCCCCGGCGGCCAGCAGTGCCAGCAGCGCCCAGGCGGTCTGCGACGCGGTGGACTCGCCCCGGCCGACCCAGGACGCGTCCCGGTAGGACCGCAGGTCCTCGCCCCAGCCGCCGTCGCCGTTCTGCACCCGCTCCAGCCAGCGCACCGCCCGCCGGATCGGCTCGCTGTCGGCTGGGACGCCGGCCGCGACCAGCGCCGGCACCGCCGCGCCGGTGCCGTAGACGTGGTTGGCCCCCCACCGGCCGAACCACGAGCCGTCCGGGTCCTGGTGCCGCAGCAGCCAGGACACCCCGCGCCGGGCGGCCGGATGGCCCGCTTTGCCCTCGGCGGCCAGCATCTCCACGATGTGCGCGGTGACGTCCGCCGACGGCGGGTCGATGACGGCGCCGAAGTCGCAGAACGGCAGCTTCTCGGTCAGCCGCTGGGTGTTGTCCGCGTCGAACGCTCCCCAGCCGCCGTCCGCCGACTGCATGCCGATCGCCCAGGCCACCCCGCGGTCCACCGCGGCCCGCTGCCGGGCCGGGTCCCGGCCGGCCACCCGGCGCAGCGCGAGCACTACCTCGGCGGTGTCGTCGGTGTCCGGGTAGTTGTCGTTGGCGAACTCGAACGCCCAGCCGCCCGGAGCCAGCGCCGGCCGGCGCACCGACCAGTCCCCGGTCACCTCGATCTCCTCGCCGACCAGCCAGTCGGCGGCCCGGCGCAACGCCGGTGCGTCGGCCGGCAGCCCGGCGTCGCGCAGCGCGACCACCGCCAGCGCGGTGTCCCAGACCGGCGACTGGCAGGCCTCCAGCCGGCGCACCCAGCCGTCCGGGCCGGCTTCCCGCACGGTGAACATGTCCAGCCCGGCCAGCGCGGTGCACAGCACCGGGTGGTCCAGCGGGTAGCCGAGCAGGTGCAGGGCGATGATCGAGTACACCCACGGCGGCTGGATCCCGCCCCACGAGCCGTCCGCCTCCTGCCGGGCCACGATCCATTCAGCGGCCCGGCGCATGGCCAGCCGGCGCAGCGGCCGGATCGGCCGCCCGGCGTACCGGCGCAGCAGCACGTCAAGCCGCTGGAACGCGGCCGGGATCCCGGTCCGCCGGTCCAGCTCCGGCCGGGACCGGCCGGAGCGCAGCTCGGCCAGGTCGAACGAGACCGGGTGGCTCGGCCGCAGCGCGCTCACCACGGTCAGCGCCACCACCGTCTGCCGGGCCCAGCAGGCGAAGTCGTAGACGTTCAGCGGCACCCACCGGGGCAGGAAGATCATCTCCGGGGGAAGCGCGGGCAGGTCGTCCCACGACCACAGGCCGAGCATGGCCAGCCACATCCGGGTGAAGACCCGGGTGCGCTCGACGCCGCCCTCGGCGACCGCGTACCGGGCCGCCGCCCGCATCCACTCCGCGTCCGGCGGGTCGCCCGCCAGCCGCAGCGCGGTGTACGCCTCGACCGTGGTGGACAGCTCCGGGGGGCCGCCGTAGAAGTTCGCCCAGCTGCCGTCCGGCCGCTGCCTCGAACGGATCCACCGGGCGGTCTCCGCGGTGAGGGGGTTCTCCCGGATGCCCAGGAACTCCCGCAGCATGAGGTCTTCGGACTCGATCGTGACGTTCGTCTCCAGCTCGCCCTGCCACCAGCCGGCCGAGTCCTGCAGTCGGAGCAGGTGGCCGACCGCGCGGTCCAGCGCCTGCCGCGCGCCGGCCAGCGCCGGCGGGGCCGGGCTCGCGGCCGGAGTGGCCATCACCGGTCCCGTTCGGTCACGAACCGGGCGACCGCCGCCAGCTCCCGCCGCGCCGGCGCGGGCAGCGCGGCGGTGTCCAGCGCGGCCAGCGCCGCGGCCAGCCGGCGGTCCGCCTCGGCCAAACACCAGGCCCGCCCGCCGGCCTGCTCGACCAGCTCGGCGGCGCGGGTGATGTCCGCCTCGGCGGCCGGCCGCCCGTCGGCGAGCAGCGCGACCAGCCGTTCGCCGGCGGCCGTGCCGGACCGCATGGCGGCGACCACCGGGCTGCTCCGCTTGCCGGCCCGCAGGTCGGCGAGCACCGGCTTGCCGGTGACCGCCGGCTCGCCCCAGATGCCCAGCAGGTCGTCCACGAGCTGGAAGGCAAGCCCGAGCTCGAAGCCGTACCGGTAGAGCGCGTCCACCACCGGGGGCGGCGCGCCGAGCGCGTGCGCGCCGATCGAGGCGGCGCAGGCCAGCAGCGCGGCGGTCTTGTCCGCCTCCATCTGCAGGCAGGCGTCGATCTCGATGTCGGTGCGCGGCTCGAACGCGATGTCGTCGAACTGGCCGCGGACCAGGCGCTGGATCGCGGTGGTCAGCGCGGCGAGCGCGGCGTCCCGGCCGGCGGCCCGGCTCTCCGCCAGCACCTGGACGGCCAGGGTGAGCACCGCGTCGCCGGCCAGCAGTGCCTGGGACGTGCCGAACACCGCCCAGGCGGCCGGCCGGTGCCGGCGCTGGGTGTCGCCGTCCATCACGTCGTCGTGCAGCAGCGAGAAGTCGTGCACCAGCTCGACCGCGACCGCGGCCGGGATGGCCGGCTCGACCGGCCCGCCGGCGGCCTCGGCGGACAGCAGGGTCAGCGCCGGGCGCAGCGCCTTGCCCGCCTCCAGCTGCGCCGGGCGGCCGTCCGCGTCCCACCAGCCCCGGTGGTAGCCGGCGATGAGCCGGGGCACCGGGGCGAGCCGGTCCACCGCGGCACGCAGCGCCGGCTCGACGAGCTGCTGCGATCGAGAGACGGTCTCGGGTGGCACGACGGTCACGCGGCGCTCCCTCTTGCCGGCCCGGTCGCCGGGGCGGTTGGCCCGGGTGCCGGTGCGGTACGGGTCAGGTGCTCCAGGACGGCACGGACGGCGGACCGGCCGCTGCGGACCGCGCTCTCCATCGTGTCCGGCCACCCGGTGTCGGTCCACGCTCCGGCCAGCACCAGGCCCGGCAGCGCGGTGGACGCCCCGAGGCGCAGCGCGTTGCTCCCAAGCCCCTGCCGGAACGTCGCTCGCCGCTCGCGGGTGACGAAGAACTCCCGTACCCGGGCCGACCGGGCACGCGGCAGCAGGTCGGCCAGTGCCGGCAGAAACACCGCGCGCACCTCCTCGGTCGGGCGGTCGACCCAGCCATCCGCGGCGGACACCGACACCGCAAGGTACTGGCCCTCGGCCAGTCCCGATGGCCCGGTCCGGTCGAATATCCACTGCACCGGCGACCGAACCGCGGCCACGAACGGCAGCGGCAGCACCGGACGGTCGTAAACGGTATGCACATTGACGATCGGTGACGAGCCCAGCGCGGACAGTCGTTCAGGCACCGGTATGGCGCCCGGCGGCAGCAGCCCGGCGGCGTCTCCACTCGGGACGGCGACCACGACCGCGTCGCCCGTCACCGGGCCGCCGTCGGTGTGCACCACCCAGCCGCCCGCGTCCCAGCCGCCCGCGTCCCAGCCGCCGGCGCCCCAGCCGCCGGCGTCCCGGTCGCCGGCGCCTCGGCTGCCGCCGTCTCGGCCGTCGGCGGCTGGCCCGTCGGCGGCTGGACCGGGTCGGTCCGGGCCGGCGGTGTTCGGGACCGGCCCGCGCACCGCCACCCGGGTGCGCACGGTGACCCCGGCCGCGTCCAGCGCACGCCGCCCGGCCTCGCCGTGCAGCTCGCCGAGCGGCACCGCGGACCAGCCGATGTCGCCGGCATCGGCGGCGTCCAGCAGCCCGGTGCGGAACACCCGGGCGGCCAGTTGCAGCGAGGCCTGGCTGGCCGGCAGGTTCAGGGCCGCGGTCGCGAAGACGTCCCAGAAGGCATCGATGCCGGTATCGGTCTGGCCGTGCCTGGTCAGGAACTCGCCCAGCGTCTGGGTGTCCAGCGACCGGTCGTCCGGGTCGAGCGAGCGCAGCACTAGGGCGCCCCGGACCGCCCTGAGCCGGTCGGCCGGCGGCAGATGCCGGTAACCGGTCAGCGACCTGGTCAGATGCGTCGGCGCGGGCAGCCGGTCCCGGCGCAGCCGAGCCCGCACCCCGCCGGGAGCCAGCACGGTCACGTCCAGCCGGTCCTGCAGCGCCACCCGGTCCCGCACGCCGAGCCGGCGCAGCAGGCTGAGGTACTCCGAGCAGCAGCGCAGGAACACGTGCTGGCCGGTGTCCACCGTCAGGTCGCCGCGCTGGAACGATGCGGTCGCACCGCCCAGCCGCGGCCGCCGCTCCAGCAGGGTGACCTCCACCCCGGCGTCGGCCAGCCCGAGCGCCGCGGTGATCCCGGCCAGCCCGCCTCCGATGACCACGGCGCGCGCCCGGCGCGCTCTGGAGCTCACGGTGTTTCCCGCGCGGTCCCGATGCGACGCCCGCGCTCGCCGTTCGCGGCTGCGCCGCTCACCATGCCGGGCCGCGCGGTCGCGATGCGACGCCCGCGCTCGCCGTGCGCGGCTGCGCCGCTCACCATGCCGGGCCGCGCGGTCGCGATGCGACGCCCGCGCTCGCCGTGCGCGGCTGCGCCGCTCACGGTGTGCGCCCGAGCAGAGCCCGCCCGGCCACCACCAGCTTGGCCTTGGTGCTGAGCGCGGTGCGGCCGAGACACACCCGCTCCGGGTCGTCGTCGATGACGTCCAGCAGCCGCCGGTAGATGCCGGCCATGGCCGCGCAGCAGGCGGCGCTGCGCCGGTCCAGCATGGGCAGCAGCCGCAGCCCCTCGTCGTAGAGCGCCCTCGCCCGGGCGGCCTCCTGGCGGACCAGCGCGGCGAGCCGGCCGCCGGCCGGGTCGAGCCGGCCGTCCGCGGTCAGCGCCAGCACGACGCCGAACTCGTCCAGATCCTCCTGGGGCAGGTAGATCCGGCCGCTGAGGTAGTCCTCCCGGATGTCCCGCAGGATGTTGGTCAGCTGCAGGGCGACCCCGAGCCGGTCGGCCAGCCGGGCCGCGTCCGGGCCGGAGTCCGGGGCGAACACGCCCAGCGACAGCCGTCCGATCGAGCCCGCGACGCACCGGCAGTAGTGGTCGAGCTCGGCGAAGGTGCGGTAGCCGGTGCCGCGCACGTCCATCTCGCAGCCCTCGACCAGCTCCACGAACGCCGGCAGCGGCACCGGCAGCCGGCGGGCCGCGTCGGCGAGCGCGACCAGCACCGGATCGTCCGGGTGTCGCTGCGGTGCCAGCACGGCGTCCCGGGCGGCCGCCAGCGCGGCCAGCTTGTCCCCCGCCGGCAGCGAGCCGTCCCCGATGTCGTCGATCCTCCGGGCGAACGCGTACACCGCGGACAGCGCCTGCCGCTTGGCCCTGGGCAGCAGCCGGATGCCGTAGGCGAAGTTCTTCGCCTCGGTCCAGGTGATCTGCTCGCACCGGGCGTAGGCCTGCTCGACGGTAGGATGGTCCGGCACCGGCCGGGGCGGGCGGCTGTCCGCCCGGACCAGCCGCAGCGTCTCGACCGCGGTCCGCAGCGTCGCCGGTCGCGGGGTCTTGCTCAGCGGGTCGAAGCCGGCCTCGGCCAGCGCCTGAATGGCGGCCCGCCCGCCGGCCACGTAGCCGGCCACCGCCAGCCGGGCCCAGCCGCGCAGGCTGGCCACCAGCGGCCGGCCGGAGTCGAGCATCTCGGCCGCCCGGCGTGCCTCGGCGGCGACCAGCCGGCGCAATGCCCGGGACGCGGTCGGCGCACCCAGGTCGCTTTCCGGGACGCCGAACCGGACCAGGTCGCGCTGCGGCAGGTAGACCCGACCGACCAGGTAGTCCTCGCCGATGTCCTGCAGGTGCTCGACGATCTGCAGCGCCGTGCACACGTCGTCGGACCAGGCCAGCCGGTCCGGGGTTGCCTGCCCGGCGATCTGCAGCACCAGCCGGCCCACCGGGTTGGCGGACAGCGTGCAGTAGCCGACCAGGTCGGCGTGGCTGGGGTAGCGGGTGACCGTCTGGTCCAGCCGGTTCGCGGCCAGCAGGTCGCGCAGCGGCTGCGCGGGCAGCGCGCACTCCCGCACCGTCGGCGCCAGCACCGCGATCACCGGCAGGGTCGGCTCGGCGCCGGAGTAGAGCAGGTCGAGGTCCGCCTCGACCGCGTCGAGCAGCCGCAGCCGGTCGCCGGGCGCCTCGTCGCCGAGGTCATCCACGAACCGTGCGTAGCCGTAGACTGCCTCTAAGTGACCGCGGATCGGACGAGGAAGCACTCGCAGCGCGACCGGGAAGTTCTCCCCGGACCGCTGGGTGGCCACCTGCTCCGGTGGGCGGCGCAGCGCACCGGAGCCAGCCGGCACGTCGGCCGTCCCGCCTCGGCGCAGCGGGGCAGCTGAACTCTGCGAGGGCGAGAGATCCATCAGTTATCGGAATACTTGTCGCGGTCAACGATATTCCAGCGGGGCACGTTACACCTGGGCTGCTCGGGGTGATCTCGGGGCGCGCCGCCGTACGGCGCACCGCCCGTGGTCCAGACGCGACCGTGCCATTCGGACGTTCGTCCCGACCAACCACCGGGCCGAACGGACCATACAGGGTACTAGTCGGCGGCGGCTCCGATCGCGATGACCTTCTCCACCTCGGCTGCCCGGGCGGCCACCTCCCGCTTCTCGGCGTCCACCTGCTCGGCGATGTCCTCGTCGGACCTCATCAGCGCGTCCAGGTCGATCCCGGCCATGTCCAGCACACCCATGTCGGCGTACGCCTGCTGGACCCGCGGGCCCCACAGCCCGATGTCCTTGACACACGGCACGATCCGGCTGAACAGCAGCGCCTGGTAGGCCTGCATGAACGGGGAGGTGGCCACGGTCTGCTCGCAGTCGGCCCGGTCGTAGCCGAGCCGCTCCCAGATCTCCTGGCCGCGGAACCGGTCCCGCATCAGGTAGCACCCCTCGACCACGAACTCCTCGCGCTCGGCCAGCTCGGCCGAGCTGAGTTGGGCGTAGTAGTCCCGCAGCGCGATCCGTCCGAATGCGACATGCCGCGCCTCGTCCTGCATCACGTAGGCCAGGATCTGCTTCGCCAGCGGCGCCGTGGCCAGGTCCCGCAGCACGCCGAAGGCGGCCAGCGCGAGGCCCTCGATGAGCACCTGCATGCCGAGGTACGGCATGTCCCAGCGGGAGTCGCTGAGCGTGTCGTCCAACAGCGACTTGAGGTGCGGGTTGATCGGGTAGACCAGCCCGACCTTCTCCTGCAGGAACCGCGCGTAGGTCTCGGCGTGCCTGGCCTCGTCCATGGTCTGGGTGGACGCGTAGAACTTCGAGTCGAGGTCCGGCACCGACTCCACGATCCGGGCCGAGCAGATCATCGCGCCCTGCTCGCCGTGCAGGAACTGGCTGAACTGCCACCCGGTCTGGTTGCGGCGCAGCTCGCCCACCTCCCGCGGATCGTCCTTGATCCGCTCCCAGGTGCGCGAGCCGATCAGCGGGTTGGTCTGCTCCGGCATGCCGAGCGGGTTGTCCGGATCCAGGTCCAGGTGCCAGTCGATGCGGTGCAGCGCATCCCACTGCTTGTCCTTGCCCTTCTGGTAGAGCGACAGCAGCCGGTCCCGGCCGTCGTCGTACTCCCAGCTGAACCGGGCCGCCCCGGTGGTGGTGACGTCCCAGGTGCGCATCTCGACCGGGATCACGTACTTGTCGGCAGTGCTCATGTCCGCCCCTCCCGCCGGTCCGTCACGCGTGCCCTCCCCGGTGGCCCTACCAGCCAGTATTGGCACGGACAACTCCCAACGTGAACCCCCCTTCACCGGCATGCTGCGGTCTGTCACGATCCGCGGTGGCGACGCAGGTGCAGGGAGGCCCTGATGGCGGAGGACGGCTTCGCGGTCACGGTGTACCGGGACGCGGGGCGCTGGCAGTGTGCACTGCTGCCCCCGGCAGTCCTGCACGACCTGGACAGCTGCGTCGCGGCATTGCGTCAGCAGCCACCCGAGGGCGGTCCGATCGCGCTGGTCGACGTGGACGACGAGTTCTTCGTGGCGCTGCGGCTGGCGCCCTCCGGGCAGGTTCGGGTGCTGCTGTCGGACGTCACCGCCGCGGCCGACTGGGCGCTGGCCCGGCAGGCGGTCGAGCTGCTCGGCGAGGAGCTGCCCGAGGAGGACGAGCTGGACGAGGTCTGGCCGGCCGGTGACCTGCACATGTTCGCCGACCTGGGCTTGGATGAGCGCGATCTCGGGGTGATCCTCGACGATCTAGACCTGTACGCGGACGAGATGCTCGGCCTGATCGCGCGCCGGATCGGAGTGGGCGAGGAGTACGCGCGTGTCGTCGACGTACGCAACGAGTAGCGGGCGGGTCCGGTAGGGAGACTCTGACCGCCGAGCGGGAGGAAGGACGTGTCGTACTTCGCCGCGGTGCTCGCACGCACCAGCGGGGGCTGGACCGGGCAGGAGCTCGACCTGGACGGCGCCGAGGACGTCGACGAGGTGGCCGAGCTCATCCGGGACGTCACCCACGACGCGCCCACCGCCGTGCTGTTCGTCGAGGAGGACGACGAGTACGTGGCGATCGTCCGGGTCGACCAGGACGCCGACGAGCCGCGGGTGTTCATCTCCGACGGCCGGGCCGCGGACAACTACCCGCTGGTCGAGCTGCTGGCGGTGGCCGTCGAGGCGGCGGGGGAGGAGAGCGAGGACGCCGACGAGGAGGAGGACGAGGACGCCCCGCCCGGGCACGACTCCGAGCCGCTCGGCGACGCCGCCTTGCTCACCGACCTGGGCACGTCCTCCCGCGACCTGCTCGCGCTGTGCGCGCACGAAGGCACCCTGCCCTCGGACGTGATCAGCGAGGTGTGCGAGCGGGCCGGCTGCCTGGACGAGCTCGAGGCGCTCCGCGGCCCGGCGTGAGCCCCGACGCCGTGAGCCCGGATGTCGTGAGCCCGGATGTCGTGAGCCCGGACGCCGTGAGCCCGGCCGTCGTGAGCCCGGCCGTCGTGAGCCCGGCCGTCGTGAGCCCGGACGCCGTGAGCCCGGACGCCGTGAGCCCGGACGCCGTGAGCCCGGACGCCGTGGGCCTGGATGTCGTGGGCCTGGATGTCGTGGGCCTGGATGTCGTGGGCCTGGACGCCGTGGGCCTGGACACCGTGAGCCTGGACGCCGTTAGTCGGACGCCGTGAGCCTGGACACCGTGAGCCTGGACGAGCGGTGGATGCGGCGGGCGCTCGCGGTCGCCGTGCCGGCCGCCGGATGGGGCGACGTGCCGATCGGCGCCCTCGTGCTGGACCCGGCCGGTGCCGTTCTCGCCGAGGCGGCGAACGAGCGGGAGCGCACCGGCGACCCGACCGCGCACGCCGAGATCCTGGCGCTGCGCCGGGCCGCGGCGACCCGGGATGGCTGGCGACTGGACGGGTGCACGGTCGTGGTGACCCTCGAGCCGTGCACGATGTGCGCCGGCGCGCTGGTACTCGCCAGGGTGGCCCGGTTGGTCTACGGCGCGGTCGACCCGAAGGCCGGCGCGGTCGGCTCGCTCTGGGACGTGGTGCGCGACCGGCGGCTGAACGCCCGGCCCGAGGTCGTCGGCGGGGTGCTGGCCGACGACTGCGCCGCCCTGATCCGGGGTTTCTTCGCTGCCCACCGAGGACTGACCGATGTAGGGGGTCTCCCGTAGATCTTCGGCGGCGCCCACGACGCCCAGGCGCCGACCGGCGGCGTTGTCCACCACCCCACGAAAACGCTCCGCGTCCGCGCCGGCTGGCACCGACCGTGCGACACCGGAGACGCTCCACGTTTCCGCGAGGACCCGGATGCGATACAAATCCAGTATCGGCTCCTCCTCCGCCTTGCCCGACCCCGCCTGGATCGCCGCGGGCATCCACCAAGATCTACGGGACACCCCCTGCCCTGATCGTTCCCGTACACTCGTCCGCGGTGGAGTCGCCTAGTGGCCGAGGGCGCACGCCTCGAAAGCGTGTGAGGCGCAAGCCTCCGTGGGTTCAAATCCCACCTCCACCGCTCGGGGGAGGCTGCGCGTGCCCAGCGGGCACGCTTGGGCCACCGCCCCCTCACCATGCTGGCCGGGGAGGCCGAGCCTCCCCGAAACCCCTCACGGTGCGGCGCCTTCCTGACCCACGCGGGTCACCTTTCAGGCTGGCGGTTCGCTCAGGTCCGGTTCGCTCGTGCGGTTCCGCTCCGGTGCGGTTCGCCCGTGGCGGTTCGCTCGTCCGGTTCGCTGGGGCGGTTCGCTGGGGTGCGGTTCGCTCGTCCGGTTCGCTGGGGCGGTTCGCTGGGGTGCGGTTCGCTCGTCCGGTTCGCTGGGGCGGTTCGCTCCGGTGCGGTTCGCTGGGGCGGTTCGCTCAGTTGATTGTTCCGCGGGGCACGATCCACAGGTGGGGCTGGCCGGTTGTCGCGGCTATGTGTTCGAGGCCGAGGGAGGCCGCGCCGCGGGGCGGGCTGGCTCGGCGGTGTCGACTCGCGTTCGACCGTCGTCGGCGATCGACGTGGTCCAGGCGGGGAGGATGAGGGTGATCACCGGTTCGGGGCCGGGGCGGGCGATGACCAGGCGGCCGCCGTCGGCTTCGGCGAGGTCTCGGGCCAGGGCCAGGCCGATGCCGTGGCCGCGGGCCTGGGGGTGGCGGCGGACGAACGCGGTGTCCAGCGCGGCCGGGGTGAAACCGGGGCCGGCGTCGGAGACCTCAACCGCCAGGCCGTGGCCGGCGCGGCGGGCGGCGACCCGGACCGGGCCGGCGCCGTGGTCCAGGGCGTTCGAGACCAGGACGTCGAGGACCTGGTGGACGACCGAGCCGGAGGCACGTGCCGGGGGCAGGCCTTCGTCGGCCTCCACGACGAGCGGCCGGCCGGCGTGCGTCGCCAGGTCGGCCCACCGCCCGGCCCGGCCCTGCTCGAGCACCGTGGCGAGGTCGACCGGCCCGGCCGGGGTCAGCGTGTCCCTGGCCCTGGCGAGCAGCTCGTCGACGGTGGCCTCCATCTGGTCGATGCGTTCCAGCGCGGCGCTGATCGCCGCGTGTAGGTCGGAGTCCGGGTCGAGCAGGGCGCTCTCCAGGCCCAGCCGGAGCGCGGTCAGCGGGGTGCGGATCTGGTGCGACGCGTCGGCGCTGAACGCGCGCTCCCGCTTCAGCAGACCGCCCAGCCGGGCGGCGGTGGCCTGCAGGGCCTGACCTGCCTCGTCGGCCTCCCGCAACCCGGACCGGGCGGCGCGGACGGTGAAGTCGCCGGTGCCCAGCGCGCGAGCCGCGGCGGTCAGCTCCTCCAGCGGCGTGGCAATCCGGGCGGCCTGCCGGCGGGCCAACACCGCCGCGACGGCGATGACCCCGAGCCCCAGCACCGCCATGCCGGCGAGCGCGGTCCAGGTGCGCGTGATCACCTCGTCGTACGGTGCGGCCGCGAGCACGGCGCCATCGCGGCGGCCCACCCGGATCGGCACCGCCACCGCCAACTGCCCGCCAGCGACCTGCTCGTGCTCCTGGCCGTCCCGGGCCACCGCGACCGGCAGGTCGGTGTGCTCCGGCCCGTCGCCGGCCAGCCGGGCGCCGGTCCCGTCGTACGCCGCCAGCGTGGTCCGGGAGTCCAGCGGGGGCGGGAGCCGGACCGGCGCGCGGCCTTCCAAGGCCTCGTCCGAGACGGCTCCGGCGGCCCGGCTCGCCTCCCGAGCCAGCCTGGTCGCCGCCTCCTCCCGAAACAGCCGGCTGGCCGCCAGCGCCAGCGGGATCGCGAACAGCGCCACCGCGAGCACCGCCGCAAGCAGGATCGAGGCGCCGATCCGGCGGCGTACGGTCCAGGTCCTGCGCTCGGACCTCACGTCGCCGGTGGCGCGCGTCCCGGTGCGCCCGGTGGTGCCGCGCTGACCGGTCGTCCCGCCCACCTCGTCCCTCTGCAGTCCCCCGTGGTGGATCTCAGTATGCGGACCCGGCTGCGGACCGGCCCGCGCGGTGGCGGCCGAGCGGTCAGCCCCACCAGAACGCGGCCGCCACCACGGTGTACAGGCCGAGCAGCGCGCACCCCTCCAGCCAGTCGGACTGGCCGTCCAGGATCGCGACGGCCACCGTGAAGACGGCCAGCGCCACGGCGGCGACCAGCATCGGCGCGAACACCAGGGTGAGCACGGCACCGCCGATCACATGGCTGAGCAGGACCAGGGCGGGCGCGAGCACGAGCGCCACCTGAAGCGGGCTGTTGATGATGACGGACAGCGCGTAGTCGGCCTGGTCCCGCGCGGCCAGCTGGATGCCCACCACGTTCTCGATCGCGTTGCTCGCCACGGCGACGATCACCAGCCCGGCGAACGTCTGGCTGATGTGCAGCGTCTCGATCGCCGGCCGCAGCGCGTTGACGAACCAGTCGGAGACCAGCGCGGCCGCTCCGCTCGCCGCGGCCAGCATGCCGATCGCCAGCGGCAGCGGCCACCGGATCGGCTCCGGATGGTGCTGCTCGGCCGCTCCGGCCGGTGCGCTCCGGCGCAGCGCCGCCGGCAGGGACAGCGCGAAGACGACCAGCAGCACGACCGACACGATCATGGACAGGGTGCCCTCGTGCGCGGCGGCCGGCGTGTGCACGTAGGACGCGAGGCTGGGCACCACCAGCGCGGCCACGGCCAGGGTGAGCAGGACGCAGATCGTCCGGGCCCGCTCCGAGTCGAACCGCTGGACGCCGTGCCGCAGCCCGCCGACCAGGAAGGCCAGGCCCAGCACCAGCAGCGCGTTGCCGAGCACCGATCCGATGATCGCCGCCTGGACGACGTTGGTCAGCCCGGCGCGCAGGGCGAAAATCCCGATGAACAGCTCGGGCAGGTTACCCAGGGCGCTCTGCAGCACCCCGGTCGCGCCGGAGCCGAACCGGTCGCCGAGCTGCTCGACGCTCCGCCCGACCAGCGCGGCCAGCGCGGCCACGGCGAGCGCCGAGCAGGTGAACGCGGTGACCGAGCCAAGGTCGACGTAGCGGGTCAGCCCGGCGAGCAGCACGCCGGCCGCCGACCCGCCGATGACGACAAGGTCGGACCGGGTGAACGTGGCTCCGCGCCTGATGGTGTCGGACACAAAGATGATCGTGCCCGATCGGCCGGCTACCGGTCGATCAGCGCGGCCGTCTCGCCGTAGATGAGGTCCCGAACGCCCGCGCTGTCCAGGAAGTCGTGTGGGAAGCCCAGCGGCGGTGCGCCGGTGGTACGCGGAGGTGGCGGCCGGCGAGGAGGAGCGAGTGACGGCGGCGCTGGAGCGCAGCGCCGCCCGTGCCTCCGCCTTGCTGCGGGCCGGACCCGCGCTGGACGCGGTCGAGGAGTTCACCGCCGGGTACCGGCACACCCCCCGAGCCGGGCATCGACGGGGTCCTGTTGCTGCCGCACCTGGCCATGCGGCCGTACCTGCTGCTGTGCCAGCACCGAAACGAGCGGGTCTGCGGCTACCCGGTGCGGGAGGAGGACTTGGCCGCACGGCCCGGGCGTGACCTGACTACGACGCTGCTGCGGGTGCTCGGCGCGCTGCACGACGAGCAGCGGCCGGAGATCGTCACCGTGCTGGCCGTCGGGCCGGCCACCCTGCACGAGCTGGCCGACCGGCTCGGCCTGGCGAAGTCCACTGTGCACCATCACATGGGCCGGCTCCGGCTCGGCGGACTGGTCACCCTGACCCGGAACCCGGACCGCAGCTACTCCTACGCCCTGCGCTGGCCCGGCTTCACCGCCCTGCCCGCACTGCTCGACGAACTGGTCTCGGCCGCCACCGCCAGGGTGACGACTTCCGTCCCCGGGGTGACGCCTTCCGTCCCCGGGTGACGACTTCGGTCGCCGGTGACGCGAATAGGTCGTCACCCGCGGACGAAGTCGTCACCGGCGCACCGAAGGCGTCGCCGCCGGGCGTGCTCAGCCGTCCAGTCGCGCGGTGACCCGCTCGGCGATGGTCGCGCTGATCGGCAGCGAGGCGGTCGCGGCCGGGGACGGCGCGTTCAGCACGTGCACCGTGCGAGGCCGCTCCAGGATGAGGAAGTCGTCGACCAGCCGGCCGTCGGGCCGCACCGCCTGGGCGCGCACCCCGGCGCCGGCCCGGCGCAGGTCGTCGTCGGCCAGCTCCGGCACCAGCTCCCGTGCCGCCTCGGCGAACCGGTGCCGGGACAGCGAGCGGCGCACCTCGGCGATCCCCTCCCGCCAGTTCGCCCTCGCCAGCCGGCGGAACCCCGGGTAGGCCAGCGTGCCGGCCAGGTCGCGGGGGTTGACCGACAGCCAGCGGTACCCCTCCCGGCGCATCGCCAGCACCGCGTTCGGTCCAACGTGGACAGATCCGTCAGTCATCCGGGTCAGGTGCACGCCGAGGAACGGGAAGTCCGGGTTCGGCACCGGGTAGATCAGGTCCCGGACGAGGGCCTCCCGGCCGGGCGCGAGCCGGTAGTACTCGCCGCGGAACGGCACGATCCGGATCGGCACCGGACCGCCGTTGCCGGCCAGCCGGTCACACTGCAGCCCCGCGCAGCACACCACCACCCGGGCCCGGAGCTCACCCCGTCCGGTGTGGACGGTGACCCCGCGGTCGTCGGCCTGGATCCGGCGCACCGGGGTGGCTGCGCTCAGCTGCGCCCCGGCATCGGCGGCGAGCCGGCCGAACCGGCGAGCCACCGCGACGAAGTCGCAGATCCCGGCGTCCGCGACCAGCAGCGCGGCGATCCCGGCGGCATGCGGCTCCCGTTCGACCAGCCCGGCCCGGTCCAACCGGGACACCCGCACCCCGTTCGCCACCCCGCGCTGGTGCAGCCGCTCCAGCGCCGGCAGCTGCGCCTCCTCGGTCGCCACGATCACCTTCCCGGTGACCTGCACCGGCAGCCCGTTCTCCCGGCAGAACTCCACCATCGCCCGAGCGCCCTCGACCGCGTACCGCGCCTTCTGGCTCCCCGGCGGGTAGTAGATCCCGCTGTGAAGGACCCCGCTGTTGTGCCCCGTCTGGTGCGTGGCCCAGGCCCGCTCCTTCTCCAGCACCGCCAGCCGAATCCCCGGCCGCCGCCGGGTCAGCTGGTACGCCGTGGCCAGCCCGAGGATCCCCCCGCCGACCACGACCACGTCGTACCCGGCACCGTCCACGCCGTCCCGGCCGGCCACCCCCACGTCGGGCCAGCGTAACGGCGGGTCACGAAGTCTCCGCGGCAGCCTCCCGCTCGACGGTCGCCAGCGGGTCGGGGTCCGTCTTCAGCCCGGCCAGATACGCCGGGTCCATCCCCGCATCCCCCCGCATGGCCACCCTGCCAGCCCCGCGTCGCCGCCAGGCCGGTGAGTCGTGGTCCGTCACAAGACCAGGGCCGGCCACGGCGTGGCCTGCCGACGCACGCTGGTGGGCGCAGACGCAGAGGTGTCACGCGGGCCGGAGCCAATCCTCGAGCGGCCCCGGATTGCGCCGGACCCGTGGAAAGACCCGGCTGCTGGTGAGGAGCAGCGCCACCTGGGGACCGCCCGACTGCTGGGCGTGGACGAGCAACCGGCGGAAGTCCCTGACGTTGTCGGTCACGATCCGGCGCCGTTCCTCCGCCGCCCAGGCGTACACGTCTTCGTCGGTCATCGCCCGCAGGGTCGACTCCTCGGCGACAGAGACGACATCGTGACCGAGTTCGCGGAGCCGCTGTGCCACCACGGGGGCGTATACCTCATCCAGTACCAGCCGCGGCCGCTCGCCAGGTCCGGGCCTCGTCGTCCGTCACGCCAGCAGCCGCTGCGCGAGCTGGCCCAGGCAGCCGAGCTGCGCGCGCTCGCGCTCACCGGCAACCGCGCAGAGCAGTCCCTGCTCAGGCGCCGGCTCGGGGTATCGCCGGTACGGCAACGGGGCGGGCCGGGTGGTTAAGGTTTCGACCTGTGGCGGGCGGGCTGAAGCTGGGGTTGTACGGGCTGCACCGGGGGAGCAGCGCC
>WNFY01000006.1_pt1 | contig 131774 bp, 129 predicted proteins | sample 5400091 | NCBI WGS metagenome assembly WNFY01 (sample SAMN13153364, study PRJNA577476) | soil metagenome | isolation source: 60 cm soil or saprolite under grassland replicate 1 | place: USA:California | collected 2016-06-15
TCGTGATACGGCAGGTGGATCTTCAACAGCTCCAGGTTGGCGTCGATCGCCTTCACCAACCCGAGCCTGGTGACCAGCCGGTGCATCGCGAACAGCCCGCCGAACACAGTCGCCTCGACGTTGCCGCCGATCTCGTAGCCAATCTTCTGCGAGGTCAGCATCGGCTCCGACCGCGGACCCCAGTGCCCGGCCTGACGGTGCCGGGCCGCCACCCTGCGCCGGCGGCGGGCCGAGTTCCGCCGGCTCTGCTCATGCGATAGCCTCTTCACCACAAGGGCCTTTCCTGACCGGGCTGCGTTGGCCGCGCAAACCCAGGCAGGATAGGGCCCTTGATCCATCTCCGGGCGGATCTACCCCAGCGACACGCTTGCTGCAGGCCTAGAGGACCTCGGCGTGGTAGCCGCCGATGTCGCCCCAGTGCGTCAGCGCGTGCGCGTACCGCAGCTGGGTCGACTCGTCCTCGCGCTCGGCCAGCGCCCACTCGGCCCGCTCGAGCCGCTCACCGGCCTCCCGGATCGGCGGCGGGGCCAGCAGGAGCAGCAACTCCCGCACCGTGGTCGCGTCCCGCACCGAGCCGATGAACTGCCGCATGACGCCCAGCCCGCCGGACCGGGCGATCGTGCCGGCGCTGGGGGCGACGTCGCCGGCAATCAGCCGGAGCAGGGTGGTCTTTCCGGTGCCGTTCGCCCCGACCAGCGCGACGGTGGCGCCCTCGCCGACCCGGAAGCTCACGTCGTCGAGCAGCACTCGACCGTCCGGCAGCGTCAGCGAGACGTGTGCGACATCGACGTACCCCATGCGCCTGAGTCTCCCGGCCCCATCGGGTCCCGTCACCCGGATTAGGCTCGGCACCTGTGCCGAGGGAGCCGAGCACCACCCAGCCGGTGGTGATCCTGCACGGGTGGTACGGGTCGGGACCGGAGCACTGGCAGACCTGGCTGGCCGGCCGGCTGGCCGCCGACCACGTGGTGCGCTACCCGGCGCTGCCGGACCCGGACGAGCCGCGGCTGGACCGGTGGCTGGGCGCGCTGGACCAGGTGCTGGATGGCCTCCCGGACGGCGGCTACGACCTGGTCTGCCACTCCCTGGCCGCGCTGCTCTGGCTGCATCGAGTGGCCCGCGGGCCGGTCACCCCCGCCCCGGCCCGGGTGCTCCTGGTCGCCCCGCCCTCGCCGACCGCCGAGGTGCCCGAGGTCACCCGACCCTTCCTGGCCGCGCCGCTGGAGGTAGACGCGGTCCGCCGAGCCGGCGGCGGCACCGTTCTGGTCTGCTCCGACAACGACCCGTACTGCCCCGAGGGCGCCGCCGTCGCCTATGGACGGCCGCTGAAGCTTCCGGTCGCCGTGCTGCCCGGCGCCGGCCACCTCAACCCGGAGGCGGGATACGGCCCCTGGCCGGCGGTCGAGCGCTGGTGCAACCGCCCGAACCTGGCCTTCCCGCTCTGATCCCCGGCACCGTACGGCAGCGGTGACGACTTCGTCCGCGGGTGACGCGAAACAGGTCGTCACCGGGGGACCGAAGTCGTCACCGACGGCGGCGGGTGCGCTCGGCCTGGGTGGCCAGCTCGGCGTCCGGCGGGTAGCCGACGGCGACCAGGGTCAGCCCGTGCGGCGGCGCGACCGCGACGGCGCCGGCGCGTTCCCGGGTGGCCAGCAGGGCCGCCGGCCAGCTCGCCGGGCGGCGACCGTCGCCAACCGCGAGCATGGCGCCGACCAGGCCGCGCACCATCATGTGGCAGAACGCGTCGGCCTGCACGGTGGCCACCAGTACCCCGTCCGGATCCCGGTTCCAGTCCAGGCTCTGCAGCGTGCGTACCGTGCTGGCGCCCTCGCGGCGCCGGCAGAACGCGGCGAAGTCGTGCTCACCGAGCAGCGCGGCCGCGGCGGTCCGCAGCCCCGCCGAGTCCAGCGGCCGGGGCCAGGCCAGGGTGTCGTGCCGGCGCAGCGGGTCGGCACCCCACGGTGCGTCGGCGACCCGGTAGGCGTACCGGCGGAACGCCGCGGAGAACCGGGCGTCGAAGCCGAGCGGCGCCGGTGCCACCGCGGTCACCCGGACATCCGTCGGCAGCACCCCGGCCAGGCTGCGCAGCAGTGTCGGCCCGACCGCCGACCACGCCTCGGCCGGCACGTCCGCGTGCGCCACCTGGCCGATCGCGTGCACGCCCGCGTCGGTCCGCCCGGCCACGGTGAGCGCGATCGGCACCCGCAGCACGGTGGCCAGCGCCTGCTCCACCTCGCCCTGCACGGTGCGCAGCCCGGGCTGCGCGGCCCAGCCGGCGAATCCGCCGCCGTCGTAGGCCAGCTCCAGCCGGAGGCGCAGCACGGGCGGCCGCGGTCAGGTCTTGTCGGCGTCGCCTCCGGACTCGTCCTCGGCGTCGGCCTGCTCCGAGAGCTCGTCCTCGGCCTCGTCGCCCTCCGCCGCCTCGTCGACCACCTCGTCCGCCTCCGGCCCCGCGGTGTCCACCTCGGACGCGTCGGCCAGCTCGTCCACTGTGGACTCCTCGGCCGCCTCGGCGGTGCTCGCCTCGGCGGCTCCGCCAGCGGCGCTGGCGGCGGCGCGGCCGCGGCGCACCGGCCGGGCGAACCGGGTCCTGCGTGCCCGCTCGGCCTCGCCGACCGCCTCCTGGGCGATGGTGAGCGCCTCGACCAGCTCGATCACCGCCATCGGGGCGTTGTCCCCCTTGCGCGGCCCGATCTTGGTGATCCGGGTGTAGCCGCCGGGACGCTGCGCGAACCGCGGGCCGATGTCTGCGAACAGGGTGTGCACCACGTCCTTGTCCCGGATCACCGCCATCACCTGGCGCCGGGCGTGCAGGTCGCCCCGCCTGGCGAAGGTGATCAGGCGCTCGGCGAGCGGACGCAGCCGCTTCGCCTTGGCCTCCGTGGTGGTGATCCGGGAGTGCTCGAACAGCGACGTGGCGAGGTTGGCGAGCATCAGCCGCTGGTGCGCGGGACCGCTGCCGAGGCGGGGACCCTTGGTCGGGGTGGGCATCAGGCTGTCTCCTCAGAGGCTCGTCAGAGCTGCTCGGTCTCGGCATAGTCGCTGTCGCCGGACGAGTCGTAGTCGTCGGTGCCGTAGGTGTCCACGACGTGCGCCGGGTCGAACCCGGGCGGGCTGTCCTTCAGCGCCAGCCCCATCGCGGCCAGCTTCATCTTGACCTCGTCGATCGACTTGGCCCCGAAGTTGCGGATGTCCAGCAGGTCGGCTTCGCTGCGGGAGACCAGCTCGCCCACGGTGTGGATGCCCTCGCGCTTGAGGCAGTTGTACGACCGGACGGTCAGCTCCATCTCCTCGATCGGCATCGAGAAGTTCGCGATGTCCTGCTGCTCCTGCGGGGACGGGCCGACCTCGATGCCCTCCGCGTCCACGTTCAGCTCGCGGGCCAGCCCGAACAGCTCGACCAGCGTCTTGCCGGCGGACGCCATGGCATCCCTGGGCAGGATCGACGGCTTGGTCTCCACGTCGACGACCAGCTTGTCGAAGTCGGTGCGCTGCTCGACCCGGGTCGCCTCCACCCGGTAGGTGACCTTGAGCACCGGCGAGTAGATGGAGTCCACCGGGATTCGGCCGATCTCCTGGCCGGGCTGCTTGTTCTGGGTGGCCGGCACGTAACCGCGGCCGCGCTCGACCACCAGCTCGATCTCCAGCCGGCCCTTCTTGTTGATCGTGGCCAGATGCAGGTCGGGGTTGTGGATGGTCACTCCGGCCGGCGGAGCGATGTCGGCGGCGGTGACGTCACCGGGACCCTGCTTGCGCAGGTACATGGTCACCGGCTCGTCGCTCTCCGAGCTGACCACCAGCTCCTTGAGGTTCAGGATCAGGTCGGTGACGTCCTCCTTGACCCCTGGCACGGTGGTGAACTCGTGCAGCACGCCGTCGATCCGGATGCTGGTGACCGCGGCACCGGGGATGGAGGACAGCAGCGTCCGGCGCAGCGAGTTGCCGAGGGTGTAGCCGAACCCGGGCTCGAGTGGCTCGATGACGAACCGGGACCGGTAGTCGCCGATCGGCTCCTCGACCAGGGTTGGCCGCTGGGTGATGAGCATTGTGCTGGTTCCTTTCCGGCCGCCCGCCATATGACGACCGAAGTGATGGCGCCGCGGGGATCCTTGCCCCGCGGGGTGTTACTTCGAGTACAGCTCGACGATGAGCTGCTCCTGCACCGGCGTGTCGATGACCTGCCGGGCTGGCAGCGAGTGGACCAGGATACGCAGCCGGTTCGGGATGACCTCGAGCCAGGCCGGCACCGGCCGGGAGCCGGCTTCGGCGCGGGCGATCACGAACGGGGTCAGCTCCCGGGACTTCTCCCGGACCTCGACGATGTCGTTCGGGGACAGCCGGTAGGACGGGATGTCCACCTTGCGGCCGTTGACCAGGAAGTGCCCGTGCCGGACCAGCTGGCGGGCCGCGTCCCGGGACTTCGCGAACCCGGACCGGTAGACCGCGTTGTCCAACCGGGACTCGAGGATCTGCAGCAGCACCTCGCCGGTCTTGCCGGTCTTCCGGTTGGCCTCCTGGTAGTAGCCGCCGAACTGCTTCTCCAGCACGCCGTAGATCCGCTTCGCCTTCTGCTTCTCCCGCAGCTGCAGCAGGTACTCGCTGTCCTTGCTGCGGCCCCGGCCGTGCTCGCCCGGCGGGTAGGGCCGGATCTCGATCGGACACTTCGGGCTGTCGCATTTGCTGCCCTTGAGGAACAGCTTCATCTTCTCCCGCCGGCAGCGCCGGCAGTCAGCTCCGGTGTAACGGGCCATATCTCGCTTCCTTCAGGGGGCCTAGACCCGGCGGCGCTTGGGCGGGCGGCAGCCGTTGTGCGGCTGCGGGGTGACGTCCTGGATGGAGCCGACCTCGAGGCCGGTTGCCTGCAGGGAGCGGATGGCCGTCTCCCGGCCGGATCCCGGGCCCTTGACGAAGACGTCGACCTTGCGCATGCCGTGCTCCTGCGCCTTGCGGGCGGCGTTCTCGGCGGCCATCTGGGCGGCGAACGGGGTGGACTTGCGCGATCCCTTGAAGCCGACGTGACCGGCCGACGCCCACGAGATCACGTTCCCGACCGGGTCGGTGATCGAGACGATCGTGTTGTTGAACGTGCTCTTGATGTGGGCGTGCCCGTGCGCGACGTTCTTCTTCTCCTTGCGCCGCACCTTCTTGACGGCGCCGGTACGAGCCCTGGGAGGCATGTGTCAGCGACTCCTACTTCTTCCCGGCCTTCTTCTTGCCGGCGATGGTCTTCTTCGGACCCTTGCGGGTGCGGGCGTTGGTCTTGGTGCGCTGGCCGTGCACCGGAAGGCCGCGGCGGTGCCGGAGTCCCTGGTAGCAGCCGATCTCGATCTTGCGGCGGATGTCCTGCGCCACCTCACGGCGCAGGTCGCCCTCGATCTTGTAGTTGGCGTCGATCCACTCGCGCAGCCGGACCAGCTGGTCGTCGGCCAGGTCGCGGGCGCGCAGGTCCGGGCTGACCCCGGTCGCGGCGAGCGACTGGTGGGCTCGGGTCTTGCCGATGCCGTAGATGTAGGTGAGCGCGATCTCCATCCGCTTGTCGCGGGGAAGGTCGACGCCGGCGAGGCGTGCCATCCGGGCGGTGCTCCTTCTCGGTCGCGGAGGTCTGCCGCGGTCCCGTCCGCCACCGGCTGCCGGCGGCGGCCCCGGCCTCCGACCGGGGGTGGTCCCGCGCCACGCGGGCGCGGGCTGGGACGCGGGTGCTCAGCGGGTGTCCCGTGGGTCTTGGTGGATGCTCTCGGCTGGGCGCCGTGGGCGCCGCCGAAGAATCCACGAGACACCCCTAACTACCCTTGGCGCTGCTTGTGCCGCAGGTTCTCGCAGATGACCATGACCCGGCCGTGCCGCCGGATCACCTTGCACTTGTCGCAGATCGGCTTGACGCTCGGCTTGACCTTCACGGCTGCCTTCTCCTGTTCGTGCCGCAACCAGCCGAGCAGCCGGTGCGCGGGTGGGGACGACTACTTGTAGCGGTAGACGATGCGTCCGCGGGTCAGGTCGTAGGGCGAGAGCTCCACGACGACCCGATCCTCGGGCAGGATCCGGATGTAGTGCTGGCGCATCTTCCCGCTGATGTGCGCCAGGACCCGGTGCCCGTTGGAGAGCTCCACGCGGAACATCGCATTGGGCAACGGCTCTACTACGCGGCCCTCGACCTCGATGGCCCCGTCCTTCTTCGGCATGTCCTCCGCTATCCGTCGAAACCGGTACAGATGGTGAGCGCCACACCTGAGGGCGTCATCACACCGTGCGGCCACAGCACGACAAGATGGCGGCGTCAGCGCCAGCACACCAGTGTACGGACCGCCGCGCCAGATGACAAAAACCTCCCCAACCGGTCACCGAGCGCGGCGGCGGTCGCGGCGTTGCTGGCGGCGTTCCCAGCGGTCCTGGTGGTACCGGTCGTGCCGGTCGTGGTGCCAGCCGCCGCCCGCTACGCGGGCGACCACCGCGATGAGCAGCGGCAGCGCCACCCAGATCGGCCAGGGGTAGATGACGTGCCAGGTCACCAGCGAGATGAACGCCCAGACGACGACGTTGATCGCGAAGACGGTGAGCCAGCCGTGGTACGCGGCGGCCGGGTACCGGCGCGCGCCGGCCGGGAAGGGTGGGGACGGTGGGTTGGGGACAGCCGGGCGGGGTGGCTCGCCGGGCCAGCGCGGTGCCGGCGGTATCGGCACGCCGCCGGGCAGGTCGGCGGTGAGCGGGCGGAGGTCGGCCACGGTCTTCGCCGCGTACGCGGCGGTGACCCGCTCGTCCAGCTCGTGCACCTCCAGCCGGCCCTCGGAGAACGCGGTGTTCAGCTGCTGGACGACCCGCTCGCGGTCGGCGTTGCCGATCCGGATGTGGTCCGGGTCGGCCGGGGGTGGTGTCGAAGTCATGGCGGCGACCCTCCCTAGGCGCGCTGGGCGACCTTGACGCCGTACTCGGCCAGCTTGGCGGCGCCGCCGTCCTCGGCGGTCAGCACCCACGGGCCGTCGTCGGTGATCCCGACGGTGTGCTCGAAGTGGGCCGCGTACGAGCCGTCGACGGTGACCACGGTCCAGCCGTCGTCCAGCTCCCGGGTCGCCGCGCCGCCCAGGGTCACCATCGGCTCGATCGCCAGCGCCAGGCCGGGCACCAGCCGGGGACCGCGTCCCGGCCGGCCGTGGTTGAGCACGTGCGGGTCCTGGTGCATCTCGGTGCCGATCCCGTGTCCGCCGTAGTGGTCGACGATCCCGTACGGCCCGCTCGGTGCGGACCGGATCGAGCGCTCGACGGCGGCGCTGATGTCGGTCAGCCGGCCGCCGACGATCGCCGCGGCGAAGCCGGCCCACATCGACTCCTCGGTCACCCGCATCAGCTCATGCAGCTCGGGTCCCACCGCCCCCACCGGCACGGTGACCGCCGAGTCCCCGTGCCAGCCGTCCACGATGGCCCCGCAGTCGATCGAGATCAGGTCGCCGGCCCGCAGCCTCCGCTGCCGGGACGGGATGCCGTGCACCACCTCGTCGTCGACGGAGGTGCAGATGGTGGCGGGGAAGCCGCGGTAGCCCTTGAACGAGGGCACCGCACCCTCGGCGCGGATCGACTCCTCGGCGATCCGGTCGAGCTCGGCGGTGCTGATCCCGGGCGCCACCGCCGCACGCAGCCGCTGCAGCGTCCGGGCCACGACGAGCCCGGCCTCGCGCATCAGCGCGATCTCGTCCGGCGTCTTGATCTGGATCATCCGGTCCCGCTTTCTCCACCTGCCGCGCACGCCCGCCACCCGCATCCTCGGCGTCCCTGTCCGTGGCCATTATTCCGGCCCGGGCGGTCCGCGGCACGCCTGCAGGCCGCCGGCCTCACTCGTACGGGCGCAGCGCCGCGATGGCCCGCTCGGTGACGTCGTCGACCGGGCCGGTGGCGTCGATGCCGAGCAGGATGCCCTGCTCGGCGTAGTAGGAGATCAGCGGCGCGGTCTGCTCCACGTAGACGTCCAGCCGGTGCTGCACGGTGTCCGGCTTGTCGTCGTCCCGCTGGAACAGCTCCCCGCCGCAGTGGTCGCAGATCCCCTCCCGGATCGGCGGGTCGAAGTCGACGTGCCAGATGTGCCCGCAGCTGCGGCAGGTGCGCCGTCCGGACAGCCGGCGGATGACCTCCTCGTCGTCGACCACCAGCTCCAGGACCACGTCCAGGTCCAGGGCCAGGTCCTTGAGCATCTCCTGCAGCGTCTCCGCCTGGGGCACGTTGCGGGGAAAGCCGTCGAGCAGGAACCCGTCGACGGCGTCATCTTCCTTCAGCCGCTCGCGCACCATGGCGTTGGTGACCTCGTCCGGCACCAGGTCGCCGGCGTCCATGTACTTCTTCGCGCTGACCCCGAGCTCGGTGCCCTGACTGACGTTTGCCCTGAAGATGTCCCCGGTCGAGATCTTGGGAATCGCGAACTGTGCCGCGATGAACTGCGCCTGGGTGCCCTTCCCTGCGCCCGGCGGCCCGACGAGGACCAGCCGCACTATCTCAGGAACCCCTCGTAGTTACGCTGCATGAGCTGGCTCTCGATCTGCTTCACGGTGTCCAGCCCCACCCCTACCATGATCAGCACCGCAGTGCCGCCGAACGGGAAGTTCTGGTTGTTTCCCTGGGTGATGCTGAAGAAGAAGTTCGGCAGGACGGCGACGATGCCGAGGTAGAGCGAGCCGGGCAGCGTGATCCGGTTGAGCACGAAGCCGAGATACTCCGCCGTGGGACGGCCCGGGCGAATGCCCGGGATGAAGCCGCCGTACTTCTTCATGTCGTCAGCCCGCTCCTCCGGGTTGAACGTGATCGACACGTAGAAGTACGTGAAGAAGATGATCAACGCGAAGTAGAGCGAGATGTGCACCCAGCTCTTCTGGTTCACCACCGAGTTGTCGATGAACCGGCGCAGCGTGCTCGTCCCGTTGCCGGACACCTGGGTGATCAGCTGCGGCAGGTACAGCAGGGACGAGGCGAAGATGACCGGGATGACACCGGCCTGGTTCACCTTCAACGGCAGGTACGTCGACGTGCCGCCGTACATCCGGCGGCCGACCATGCGCTTGGCGTACTGCACCGGGATCCGCCGCTGAGCCTGCTCCACGAACACCACCGCGGCGATGATCGCGAGCCCGAGCAGGCAGATCAGGGTGAAGACGAAGCCGCCGCGGCGGAGGATGACGCCGCCCTCGGCCGGGATCCGGGCCGCGATCGAGGTGAAGATCAGCACCGACATGCCGTTCCCGACACCGCGGTCGGTGATCAGCTCGCCCAGCCACATGATGACGCCGGTGCCGGCGGTCATCGTGATGACCATCCCGACCAGCGAGAAGACGTCGCTGCGGTAGAGCAGGTCCTTGTCGCAGCCGCTGAACAGCTGGTGGTTGCGGGCCAGCGCGATGATGCCGGTGGACTGCAGGATCGCCAGGCCGATCGTCAGGTACCGGGTGTACTGGGTCAGCTTCGCCTGGCCGGCCTGGCCCTCCTTCTTCAGCTGCTCGAACCGCGGGATCACCACGACCAGGAGCTGGACGATGATGCTGGCCGTGATGTACGGCATAATGCCGAGCGCGAACACCGACAGCCGCAGCAGCGCCCCGCCGCTGAACAGGTTGACCAGGGCATAGATGTCCTTCGACGCGCCCTTGTTGGCGATGTCGATGCACGAGTTGATGTTCGCGGTCGACACGTTCGGGGTGGGCACGCTGGCGCCCAGCCGGTACAGCCCGATGATGCCGAGCGAGAACAGCAGCTTCTTGCGCAGGTCAGGCGTCCGGAACGCCGACGCGAACGCGGAAAGCACGGATCCTCCTGCGCCTGACGGGTAGCTGGAATGGACCGACGCCGCGCGCAGGCCCTCGATCTGCGACTCTAACAGGACCCCCGGTCGGCCAGGCCCCTGCGTACCCCCCAAACGCAGCGGTCGGTCGCCCAGAGCGCCGCCGCCGCGCCCAGGGTACGTGGTGTCGTGGCCCGGGGTCCCCGGCACCCTGACACGTGTGGTCCGGCCCCCGCAGGCGTGCTCACAGCTCGGTGACTGTGCCTCCGGCGGCGGTGATCTTCTCCCGGGCGGAGCCGGAGAACGCGTGCGCGCTGACCTCCAGCAGCACCCCGCCCAGATCCCCGTCGCCGAGCACCTTCACCAGGGCCCCGCCGCGCACCGCGCCGGCCGCGACCAGCTCGTCGGGCCCGACCGTCCCTCCGTCCGGGAACAGCTCGGCCAGCCGGCCGGCGTTGACCACCTGGTACTCCACCCGGAACCGGTTGCGGAAGCCCTTCAGCTTCGGCAGCCGCATGTGCACCGGCATCTGGCCGCCCTCGAAGGTGGCTGGGATGGTGCCCCTGGCCTTGCTGCCCTTGGTGCCGCGGCCGGCCGTCTTGCCCCTGGTCCCGGACGTTCCACGGCCCACCCGGGTCTTCGGCTTGTGCGACCCGGGGGCCGGGCGCAGATGGTGAACCCTGAGCGTCATCGCCTCACTCCACCTCCTCGACCGTCACCAGGTGGGTCACGGCCGCAACCATGCCCCGGACCTCCGGCCGGTCCTCCTTGACCACCACGTCGTGCAACCGCTTCAGACCGAGCGTGCGCAGCGTCTGCCGCTGGTTGTCCTTCGACCCGATCGCGGAGCGGACCTGGGTGACCTTCAGCCGGGTCATCTCACACCCCCTGACCGGCGCGGGCCCGGAGCAGGCCGGCCGGAGCCACGTCCTCTAGTGGCAGGCCACGCCGGGCGGCGACCTCCTCCGGCCGGACCAGGCTGCGCAGCGCGGCGATGGTCGCGTGCACGATGTTGATCGGGTTGTCCGAGCCGAGCGACTTGGACAGCACGTCGTGGATGCCGGCGCACTCCAGCACGGCCCGTACCGGGCCGCCGGCGATGACGCCGGTACCCGGGCTGGCCGGTTTCAGCAGCACCACGCCGGCCGCCGCCTCGCCCTGCACCGGGTGCGGGATCGTGGCGGCGATCCGCGGCACCTTGAAGAAGTGCTTCTTGGCCTCCTCGACGCCCTTGGCGATCGCCGCCGGCACCTCCTTGGCCTTGCCGTAGCCCACGCCGACGGTGCCGTCGCCATCCCCCACCACGACCAGCGCGGTGAAGCTGAACCGGCGACCGCCCTTCACGACCTTGGCCACCCGGTTGATCGCGACGACCCGCTCGACATGCGGGCTCTTCTCCGGGGCAGGGCCGCCCCGGCCGCCATCTCGGCGGTCGCGGCGGTCGCCGCCGCCTCCCCCGCCACGACGTTGCGGTCCAGGCATCAGGCGTCCCTCTCGTTCGTCTTCGTCTCGGTCGCGCTGCTGTGGATGGTCATCAGAACTCCAGCCCGCCGGCGCGCGCCGCCTCGGCGAGCGCGGCGACCCGGCCGTGGTACTTGTTGCCGCCGCGGTCGAACACCACCGCACCGATGCCCGCCGCCCTGGCCCGCTCGGCCAGCTGCTCGCCGACCGCGCGGGCCTGCGCGGTCTTGTCGCCGCCGGCATCGAGCTTGTAGGTGGACGCGGACACCAGCGTGACGCCCCTGGCGTCGTCCACGACCTGCGCGTACAGGTGCCTGGCCGAGCGGGTGACCACCAGCCGGGGCCGGGTCGCGGTGCCACGGACCTTCTTGCGGAGCCGGAAATGTCGGCGGAGGCGGGCCACCCGCCGCCCAGCCGAGATGCCGGTGCCGATCTTGGAAACAGCCATGGTCACTTGCCCGTCTTCCCGGCCTTGCGTCGGATGACCTCGCCCTGGTAGCGCACGCCCTTGCCCTTGTACGGGTCGGGCCTGCGCAGCCTGCGGATGTTCGCGGCCACCTCGCCGACCTTCTGCTTGTCGATGCCCTCCACCACGAACCGGGTCGGTGTCTCCACCCGGAAGGTGATGCCGTCCGGCGCCGGCACCGGCACCGGGTGGCTGAAGCCCAGGGCGAACTCCAGGTCCCGGCCGCGGGCCTGGACCCGGTAGCCGGTGCCGACGATCTCCAGCGTCCTGGAGTAGCCCTGGGTGACCCCAGTGACCATGTTCGCGATCAGCGTGCGGGACAGCCCGTGCAGCGAGCGGCTCTCCCGCTCGTCATCCGGCCGCCGCACCAGCAGCGTGCCGTTCTCGCCGCGCTCCACCGTGATAGGCGGCACGACGGTGTGGGACAGCTCGCCCTTCGGACCCTTCACCCGGACGAGGCGGCCCTCGATGGTCACGTCCACCCCGCTGGGTATGGCGATGGGCAGCTTGCCGATTCGGGACATGCCGCTACCCCCTCACCAGACGTAGGCGAGGACTTCCCCGCCCATCCTGCGCTTGGCCGCCTGCCGGTCGGTGAGCAGGCCGGAGGACGTGGAGATGATGGCCACGCCGAGCCCGCCGAGCACCTTGGGCAGTGCCGTCGACTTCGCGTACACCCGCAGCCCCGGCTTGGAGACCCGGCGCAGACCGGCGATGCTGCGCTCCCGGTTCGGGCCGTACTTCAGGTCGATCACCAGCTCCTTGTAGACCCGCCCGTCGGCCTCGACGTCGGTGATCCGCCAGCCGGCGATGTAGCCCTCCTGCTGCAGGATCTCGGCGATGTGGGCCTTGATCTTCGAGTGCGGCATGGACACGGTGTCGTGGTACGCCGAGTTGGCGTTGCGGACGCGGGTCAGCATGTCCGCGATCGGGTCCGTCATTGTCATGGTCTTCGACCTTTCTCGCCGCGGTTCCCGTCAGGGCCTGCGGCGAAGGCGGAATTGCCCCGGGTCCGGGTGTCCCGGGGGGACACTACCAACTCGACTTGGTGACGCCGGGTAGCTCGCCGGCGTGCGCCATCTCGCGCACGCAGATGCGGCACAGTCCGAAAACGCGGTAGACCGAGCGGGGACGGCCGCACCGCTGGCAGCGGGTGTACCCGCGAACGGCGAACCGCGGCTTGCGCTTCGCCTTCGCGATCAGCGACTTCTTCGCCATCGTTCTCTCTGATCTCCTCGGGGTTTACCGGGTTACCGTCGGCCAGCCGGGCGGCGGCGGCGGATCGGGGCCGGTGGGGTGATCGGCTGCGGGCCGGTGTCGGATCGGAACGGGAAGCCGAGCAGCCGGAGCAGCGCCCGACCCTCGTCGTCGGTGCTCGCGGTGGTCACGATGGTGATGTCCATGCCTCGCTGCCGGTCGACCCGATCCATGTCGATCTCGTGGAACATGGACTGCTCGGTCAGCCCGAACGTGTAGTTGCCCGATCCGTCGAACTGGGTCGGCGACAGCCCGCGGAAGTCGCGGATCCGGGGCAGCGCGATGGTGAGCAGCCGGTCGAGGAACTCCCACATGCGGTCGCCGCGCAGCGTCACCTTGGCGCCGATCGGCATGCCCTCGCGGAGCTTGAACTGCGCGATCGACTTCCGGGCTCGCTGCACCAGGGGCTTCTGCCCGGTGATCGCGGTGAGGTCGCGGACCGCACCGTCCATCAGCTTCGCGTCCCGGGCGGCCTCGCCCACGCCCATGTTCACCACGACCTTGACCACGCCGGGCACCTGCATGACGTTGCGGTAGCCGAACTGCTCGCGCAGCGCGGACGCCACCTCGTCCCGGTACCGCAGCTTCAGCCGCGGGCCGGCGTAGTCGGCTTGGGTGCTGGTCATCAGATATCCTTACTGGAACGGCGCGACACCCGGACGCTGCGGCCGTCCTCGTCCTTGCGGTAACCGACCCGGGTCGGCTTGCCGTCGCTGTCGACCACCATCACGTTGCTCACGTGGATGGAGGCCTCCTGGGTCACGATGCCGCCGGTCTTCGCACCGCGCGGACCCTGGCTGATCCGGGTGTGCTTCTTGATCCTGTTCACGCCCTCGACCAGCACCCGCTGCTGCGTGGGATAGGCCGCGATGACTCGGCCCTTCGCGCCCTTGTCCTTGCCGGCGACGACCAGGACGGTGTCGCCCTTCTTGACCTTCATCGAGGGACGTGGCCCGGGCGTGGGCCGGTTAGCTGCCATGGTTCAGAGCACCTCCGGAGCCAGCGAGATGATCTTCATGAACCGCTTGTCCCGCAGCTCCCGGCCGACCGGGCCGAAGATGCGGGTGCCACGCGGCTCGTTGTCCGGCCTGATCAGCACGGCGGCGTTCTCGTCGAACCGGATGTACGACCCGTCCGGGCGCCGCTTCTCCTTGCTGGTGCGGACGATGACGGCCTTCACCACGTCGCCCTTCTTCACCCCGGCGCCGGGCAGGGCGTCCTTCACCGTGGCGACGATGACGTCGCCGATGCCGGCGTACCGCCGCCCGGAGCCGCCCAGCACCCGGATGCACAGGATCTCCTTGGCCCCGGTGTTGTCGGCGACCCGCAGCCGTGACTCCTGCTGGATCACTTCGCCCGCTCCAGGATCTCCACGACTCGCCAGCGCTTCGTCGCGGACAGCGGGCGGGTCTCCATCAGCAACACCCGGTCGCCCACGCCGACCGTGTTCTGCTCGTCATGTGCCTTCAGCTTGCTGGTCCGGCGCATGACCTTGCCGTACAGCGGGTGCTTGACCCGGTCCTCGACCCGCACCACCACGGTTTTGTCCATCTTGTCGCTGACGACGTAGCCCTCGCGTACCTTCCGCGAGCCGCGGCGCGCCGTCGCGCTGTGGTCAGTCTGCTCGGTCAACTTCCGCTCCTCCATCCGCTCCGCGGGGATCCGCCGGCCGAGCGGCCTCCGTCGCTGGGCCCGACGAAAACGCTTCGCGTTTCTGCCGGGGACCCGCCCCGCTCGCGCTGCGGGCCCTCGCGCTCGCTCACACCACACCTTCAGTCGGGGCGACGGACAGCCCGAGCTCGCGCTCGCGCATGATCGTGTAGATCCGCGCGATGTCGCGGCGCACGGTCTGCAGCCGCTTGTTGTTGTCCAGCTGCCCGGTCGCCACCTGGAACCGGAGGTTGAACAGCTCTTCCTTGGCCTCGCGCAGCCGGGTCACCAACTCGTCGTCGGGGAGCTCGCGCAGCTCGGCCGGAGCGGTCCCTGCGGCCATCAGACGTCACCAACCTCGCGCTTGACGAACCGGCACTTCATCGGGAGCTTGTGGATCGCGCGGCGCATCGCCTCGCGGGCCACCGACTCGGGCACCCCGGCCAGCTCGAACATGACCCGGCCTGGCTTGACGTTGGCCACCCACCACTCCGGCGAGCCCTTGCCGGAGCCCATCCGGGTCTCGGCCGGCTTCTTGGTGATCGGCCGGTCCGGGTAGATGTTGATCCACACCTTGCCGCCGCGGCGGATGTGCCGGGTCATCGCGATACGGGCCGACTCGATCTGCCGGTTCGTCACGTAGGCCGGCTCCAGCGCCTGGATGCCGAACTCGCCGAAGTTCACCCGGGTGCCGCCCTTGGCCGCGCCGGAGCGGTCCGGGTGGTGTTGCTTGCGGTGCTTGACCTTGCGGGGGACCAGCATCTGTCAGCCCTCCGCGCTCTCACCGGCAACGCCCCCGGCACCGGCCGGGGCGTCGATCGCCTCGGCCACCGTGCCCGGAGCCGACGACCGCGGCGGTGCCTCGCTGGCGGCCGCGCGGCCGGCCTCGGTGGTGCCGGTGGTGCCGCTGGCGCCGGACCGCCGCGGTCGGCTGCCCCGGTCACCGCGGTCACCGCGGTCGCCCCGCTCGCCCCGCTCGCCCCGGTCGCCCCGGTCGGACCGCTCCCGGCGCTGCTGCTGGCGCAGCGCGGCCTCGGCCGCCTCCCGCTCGCGCAGGCCGCCCAGAATGTCGCCCTTGTAGATCCAGACCTTGACGCCGATCCGGCCGAACGTGGTGCGCGCCTCGTACATCCCGTAGTCGATGTTCGCCCGCAGCGTGTGCAGCGGGACCCGGCCCTCGCGGTAGAACTCCGAGCGGGACATCTCCGCCCCGCCCAGCCGGCCGGAACACTGCACCCGGATGCCCTTGACCCCGGGGCTCTTCAGGGCCGACTGCATGGCCTTGCGCATGGCCCTGCGGAAGCTCACCCGGCTGGAGAGCTGCTCGGCCACGCCCTGCGCCACCAGTTGCGCGTCTGCCTCGGGGTTCTTCACCTCGAGGATGTTCAGCTGCACCTGCTTGCTAGTGAGCTTCTCCAGCTCGGCCCGGATCCGGTCGGCCTCGGCGCCGCGGCGGCCGATGACGATGCCGGGCCGGGCGGTATGGATGTCGACCCGGACCCGGTCCCGGGTGCGCTCGATGTCCACCCGGGAGATCCCGGCGCGCTCCATGCCCTTGGTCATCATGCGCCGGATCGCCACGTCCTCGGCGATGTAGTCCTTGTAGAGCTTGTCCGCGAACCACCGGGACTTCCACTCGGTCGTGATGCCGAGGCGGAACCCGTGCGGGTTGACCTTCTGACCCACTAGCGGGTCCCCTCCTCCGTCGTGTTCTCGCCGCCGTCGGCCACCGTCGGCTCGTCCGGCTCCGCTGCCTCGGCCGCCTTGGTGGCCTTGGCTGCCTTGGTCGCCTTCGCGGGGGTGGCGTCGTCGGCCTGGTCGGCCTCCCCCGGCTCGGTGGATTCGGTGGGCTCGGCTGCCTTCGTCGCCGTGCTGGCCTTGGCCGCCTTGCTGGCTCTGGTCGCCGTGGCCTGTTCGGCGTCGGCGGCCGTCTCGGCGACTTCGGTCGCCTCGGTTGCCTCGTCCGGCTCCTCCGGCGCGGCCTTGGTGGCCGTGCCGGCCGGCGCCTTCTTGGCCGGCGCCTTCTTGGCTGGCGCCTGCTTCGCCGGTGCGGGGGCGGCGGCCGCCGCCTTCGCCGACTTGCGGGCCGGCCGGGCCGGCGCGGCCGGCACGACGCTCTCCACCTCGATGGTGATGTGGCTGGTGCGCTTGTTGATCCGGTACGCCCGGCCCTGCGCCCGCGGCCGGAACCGCTTCAGCGTCGGACCCTCGTCCACATAGGCCAGCGAGACGATCAGCGACTCCGGGTCGAGCTGCTTGTTGTGCTCGGCGTTCGCCACCGCGCTGGCGAGCACCTTGGAGACCGGCTCGCTGGCCGCCTGCGGGGCGAACTGGAGCACCGACAGGGCCTGCTGCGCCTCCAGGCCGCGGATCAGGTCGACCACCCGGCGGACCTTCCGCGGCGCCAGCCGAACGAAGCGAGCACTCGCCCGCGCGCGCAGGTCCTCGGCGCCCTCGATGGTGGGGCTGCCCTTGGCCATCTCGCTATCCCCTTGCTCGTCTGCGCTGTGTCGGTGTCATCTGCTCAGCCACGCCGGGCGCGCCGGTCGTCCTTCACGTGGCCGCGGAACGTGCGGGTCGGCGCGAACTCGCCCAGCTTGTGCCCGACCATGCCCTCGGTGACGAACACCGGGACGTGCTTGCGTCCATCGTGCACCGCGATCGTGTGCCCGAGCATGTCCGGGATGATCGTGGAGCGGCGCGACCAGGTCTTGATCACGTTCTTGGTGCCCCGCTCGTTCTGCAGATCCACCTTCTTCAGTAGGTGGTCGTCGACGAACGGGCCCTTCTTCAGGCTGCGCGGCATCCTCGGCTACCCCCTAGCGCTTCTTGCCGGTACGGCGCCGGCGGACGATGAGCTGGTCGCTGGACTTGTGCACCCGCCGGGTGCGGCCCTCCGGCTTGCCCTTGGGGTTGACCGGGTGCCGGCCGCCGGAGGTCTTGCCCTCGCCGCCGCCGTGCGGGTGGTCGATCGGGTTCATGGCCACACCGCGGACGCTCGGCCGCTTGCCCTTCCAGCGCATCCGGCCGGCCTTGCCCCAGTTGATGTTGGACTGCTCGGCGTTGCCGACCTCGCCGACGGTGGCCCGGCACCGGACGTCGACGTTGCGGATCTCCCCGGACGGCATCCGAAGCTGGGCGTGCGGCCCGTCCTTGGCGACCAGCTGGACGCTCGACCCGGCCGACCGGGCGATCTTCGCGCCGCCGCCCGGCCGCAGCTCGATGGCGTGCACCACGGTGCCGACCGGGATGTTGCGCAGCGGCAGGTTGTTGCCCGGCTTGATGTCGGCCCGCGGTCCACACTCGACGGTGTCGCCTTGGCGGAGCTTGGCCGGTGCGATGATGTACCGCTTCTCGCCGTCGGCGAAGTGCAGCAGCGCGATCCGGGCGGTGCGGTTCGGGTCGTACTCGATGTGCGCGACCTTCGCCGGCACGCCGTCCTTGTCCGCGCGGCGGAAGTCGACCAGCCGGTACGCCCGCTTGTGCCCGCCGCCCTGGTGCCGGGTGGTGATCTGACCGGAGTTGTTCCGGCCGCCGCGGCCATGCAGCGGCCGAACCAGCGACTTCTCTGGCTGGTCCCGGGTGACCTCGACGAAGTCAGCCACGCTCGCGCCGCGACGGCCCGGCGTGGTCGGCTTGTACTTGCGGATGCCCATTCTCGGAATACCTCTCAGCTCACCGGTCCGCCGAACAGCTCGATGCGGTCGCCGGGCGCAAGGCTGACCACCGCCCGCTTGGTGTTCTTCCGCCGGCCGTAGCCGAACCGGGTGCGCTTGCGCTTGCCCTGCCGGTTGAGCGTGTTGACGTCCAGCACCCGGACGTTGAAGACCTGCTCGACGGCGATCTTGATCTGGGTCTTGTTGGCGTCCGGCCGGACCACGAACGTGTACTTGTTCTCGTCCAGCAGGCCGTAGCTCTTCTCCGAGATCACCGGCCGGAGCAGGATGTCGCGTGGGTCGGGAATGGCCGTCACTGCGTGCCCTCCTCCGTGTCGGCGCCGCCCTCGCCAGCCGACCGGCCGACGAACGCGGCCAGCGCGTCCCGGGTGAACACCACGTCATCGCTGACCAGCACGTCGTACGTGTTGAGCTGGCCGGGCCCGATGAGGTGCACACTCGGCACGTTGCGCAGGCTCTTCCAGGTCAGCTCGTCGGCCCGGTCGGCGACCACCAGCAGGCGCCGGGAGTCGGCCACCGTGCTCAGCGCGGCCAGCGCGTCCTTCGTGGACGGCGCCTCACCCTCCACAAAGGACAGAACCACGTGCACCCGGCCGTCCCGGGCCCGGTCGGACAGCGCACCGCGCAGCGCGGCGGCCTTCATCTTCTTCGGAGTGCGCTGGTCATAGGAGCGCGGAGTCGGGCCGTGCACGATGCCGCCGCCGGTGTACTGCGGCGCCCGGATCGAGCCTTGCCTGGCCCGGCCGGTGCCCTTCTGCCGGTACGGCTTCCTGCCGCCACCGGCGATCTCGCCGCGGGTCTTCGTGTCGTGCGTGCCGGCCCGCGCCGCGGCCAGCTGGGCCACCACGACCTGGTGCATCAGCGCCAGGTTGGCCTGCGCGTCGAACACCTCGGCGGGCAGCTCGACGGCGCCCTCGGTGCCGCCGTCCGCCGTGTGCACGTCCACCGTGCGCACCGTCGGCGTCCGCTCGGTCCTGGCCTGCTCGCGCTGCGAGCCCTCGCGCCCACTCATCGGGCACCGCCCTTCACCGCGGTGCGGACCAGCACCAGGCCGCCGGTGGGCCCGGGGACGGCGCCCTTGATGAGCAGCAGCCCCTTCTCGGTGTCCACCGCGTGCACGGTGAGGCTGAGCGTGGTGGTCTTGACGTTGCCCATCCGGCCGGCCATCCGCACCCCCTTGAACACCCGGGCGGGGGTGGCGCAGGCGCCGATCGAGCCGGGCGAGCGGTGCTTGCGCTGGGTGCCGTGGGCGGCGCCGAGGCCGCCGAAGCCGTGCCGCTTCATCACGCCGGCGGTGCCCTTGCCCTTGCTCGTGCCGACGACGTCGACCAGCGCGCCGGCCTCGAACACGTCGGCGCCGACCTCCTGGCCGAGCTCGTACTCGGTCGCGGTGATGGTGCGCAGCTCGACCAGGTGCCGGCGCGGCGGGACGCCGGCCTTGCGGTAGTGCCCCGCGACCGGCTTGGTCACCTTGCGCGGGTCGATCGCACCGAAGGCGAGCTGGACGGCGGAGTAGCCGTCCTTCTCCGCGGTGCGCACCTCGGTGACCACGCACGGCCCGGCCTTGACGACGGTCACCGGGATCACCCGGTTGCGGTCGTCGAAGACCTGTGTCATGCCGAGCTTCTCGCCCAGCACGCCGCGCACGGCGCGGTTCTTGGTATCCGGCATCGTGGCGTCCCTACTGGATGTTCACGTCGACGCTGGCGGGCAGGTCGATGCGCATGAGCGCGTCGACCGTCTTCGGCGTCGGGTCGAGGATGTCGATCAGCCGTTTGTGCGTGCGCATCTCGAAGTGCTCGCGGCTGTCCTTGTACTTGTGCGGCGACCGGATGACGCAGTAGACGTTCTTCTCCGTCGGCAGCGGCACCGGGCCGACGACCCGGGCGCCGGTACGGGTCACCGTGTCGACGATCTTGCGCGCGGACGCGTCGATCGCCTCGTGGTCGTAGGCCTTGAGCCGGATGCGGATCTTCTGTCCCGCCATGGTGTCCTTCTCGAAGTCGTGCGCTGCCTGGGCTCTGTCCGCTCACCCAGATGGGCCGGTTGGCTGGACCAACCCGACCCACTGGGTTCGCTCCTCGTGTTACTTGATGATCTCGATGACCCGACCTGCGCCGACCGTGCGGCCGCCCTCCCGGATCGCGAACCGGAGGCCTTCCTCCATCGCGATCGGCTGGATCAGCTGCACCTTCATCTCGGTGTTGTCACCGGGCATGACCATCTCGGTGCCCTCGGGCAGGGTCACCACTCCGGTCACGTCGGTGGTGCGGAAGTAGAACTGCGGCCGGTAGTTGTTGAAGAACGGCGTGTGCCGGCCACCCTCGTCCTTGGACAGGACGTAGACCTGCGCCTCGAACTCGGTGTGCGGGGTGGTGGTGCCCGGCTTGATCACGACCTGGCCGCGCTCCACCTCCTCGCGCTTGATGCCCCGCAGGAGCAGGCCGACGTTGTCACCGGCCCGGCCCTCGTCGAGGATCTTCCGGAACATCTCCACCCCGGTCACGGTGGTGGACATCTTCTTCTCGTGGATGCCGACGATGTCGACCGTCTCGCCGGTCTTCACCACGCCTCGCTCCACCCGGCCGGTCACCACAGTGCCCCGCCCGGTGATGGTGAAGACGTCCTCGATCGGCATCAGGAACGGCTTGTCGATCTCCCGTACCGGCTCCGGGATGGAGTCGTCGCAGGCGGCCAGCAGCTCGAGCAGCTTCTGGCTCCACTCCGGGTCGCCCTCCAGCGCCTTGAGCGCGGAGACCCGGATGATCGGCAGGTCGTCGCCGGGGAACTCCTGCGAGGACAGCAGCTCCCGTACCTCGAGCTCGACCAGCTCCAGGATCTCCTCGTCGTCGACCATGTCGGCCTTGTTCAGCGCGACCACGATATACGGCACGCCGACCTGGCGGGCCAGCAGCACGTGCTCGCGGGTCTGCGGCATCGGGCCGTCGGTGGCCGCGACCACGAGGATCGCACCGTCCATCTGGGCCGCGCCGGTGATCATGTTCTTGATGTAGTCGGCGTGCCCGGGGCAGTCGACGTGCGCGTAGTGCCGCTTCTCGGTCTGGTACTCGACGTGCGCGATCGAGATGGTGATCCCGCGCTGCTTCTCCTCGGGAGCCTTGTCGATCTGGTCGAACGGCGTGTAGGGGTTGATGTCCGGGTGCGCGTCGTGCAGCACCTTGGTAATCGCCGCGGTCAGCGTGGTCTTGCCGTGGTCGATGTGACCGATGGTGCCGATGTTGACGTGGGGCTTGGTCCGCACGAACTTCGCCTTCGCCACTTGAGGTCCTCCTGTGGACTGGTTCTTTGGTCGGGGCTGGCCGCGGCGGCCTTACTCGCCCGTCGCCTTCGCGATGATCTCCTTCGCGACGTTCTGCGGAACCTCGGCGTAGGAGTCGAACTGCATGGTGTAGCTGGCCCGGCCCTGGGTCCTGGACCGTAGGTCACCGACGTAGCCGAACATCTCCGACAGCGGGACCAGGGCCCGGACGACGCGGGCACCGCCGCGCTCCTCCATCGCCTGGATGCTCCCGCGCCGGGAATTCAGGTCGCCGATGACGTCACCCATGTACTCCTCGGGGGTGACGACCTCGACGGCCATCATCGGCTCGAGCAGTGCCGGAGAGGCCCTGCGGACCGCCTCCTTCAGCACCATCGACCCGGCGATCTTGAACGCCATCTCCGACGAGTCGACCTCGTGGTAGGAGCCGTCGACCAGCGTGACCTTCAACCCGACCAGCGGGTACCCAGCCAGGACGCCGTACTGCATGGCCTCCTGTGCCCCCTGGTCGACCGACGGGATGTACTCCTTCGGGACCCGGCCGCCGGTGACGGCGTTCTCGAACTCGTACGTCGCGCTGTCGCCGCCGGTGGCCAGCGGCTCCAGCGTGATGATCACCCGGGCGAACTGGCCCGAGCCGCCGGTCTGCTTCTTGTGCGTGTACTCGACCTTCTCCACCTTGCGGCGGACCGTCTCCCGGTAGGCGACCTGCGGCTTGCCGACGTTCGCCGCGACCTTGAACTCCCGGCGCATGCGGTCGACCAGCACCTCGAGATGCAGCTCGCCCATCCCGGCGATGATCGTCTGCCCGGTCTCCTCGTCGGTGCGTACCTGGAATGTCGGGTCCTCCTCGGCGAGCTTCTGGATCGCCGTGGAGAGCTTCTCCTGGTCGCTCTTCGTCCTCGGCTCGATCGCGACGTGGATCACCGGCTCCGGGAACGTCATCGACTCCAGGATCACCGGCCTGTCGGAGTCGCAGAGCGTGTCTCCGGTGGTGGTCTGCTTGAGACCGACCACCGCGACGATCTCGCCGGCGCCGACGTTCTGCCGCTCCTCGCGCTTGTTCGCGTGCATCTGGTAGATCTTGCCGATCCGCTCCTTGCGGTCCTTTGTGGAGTTCAGGACCGGGGAGCCGGCGTCCAGCTTGCCGGAGTAGACCCGGATGTAGGTGAGCTTGCCGAGGTGCTGGTCGGTCTGGATCTTGAACGCCAGCGCGGCGAACGGCTCGGCCCGGTTGGCCTTGCGGGTCACCTCGGTCTCGCCGTCCAGCGCGGTGCCCAGCGCCGGCAGCACGTCCAGCGGGCTGGGCAGGAAGTCCACGACCGCGTCCAGCATCGGCTGCACGCCCTTGTTCTTGAACGCCGACCCGCACAACACCGGGGTGAGCCGGCTGGCCAGGGTGGCCCGGCGGATGCCGGCCTTGAGCGTGTCCGGGTCGAGGTCGCCGTCCTCCAGGTAGGTCTCCATGACCTGGTCGTCGGCGTCGGCGAGGGTCTCCAGCAGCTTGCCGTGCCATTCGTTCGCCAGCTCGACGAGCTCCGCAGGGATGTCGGTGGTCTCGTACGAGGCGCCCTTGTCCTCGGTGTGCCAGCGCAGGCCCTTCATGCCGACCAGGTCGATGACGCCGACGAAGTCGGACTCGGTGCCCCAGGGCAGCTGGATGACCAGGGGGGTGGCGTTGAGCCGCTCGTGGATCATCGTGACGGTGCGGAAGAAGTCCGCCCCGGTGCGGTCCATCTTGTTCACGAAGCAGATCCGCGGCACCCCGTACTTGTCGGCCTGCCGCCAGACCTGCTCGGTCTGCGGCTCGACACCGGCCACCGCGTCGTAGACGGCGACCGCGCCGTCCAGGACTCGCAGCGACCGCTCCACCTCGACGGTGAAGTCGACGTGGCCAGGCGTGTCGATGATGTTGAGGGTGTGGCCGTTCCACTCGGTCTTGGTGGCGGCCGAGGTGATAGTGATGCCGCGCTCCTGCTCCTGCGGCATCCAGTCCATCGTCGCGGCGCCGGCGTCCACCTCGCCGATCTTGTAGTTGATGCCGGTGTAGTACAGGATCCGCTCGGTCGTCGTGGTCTTGCCCGCGTCGATATGGGCCATGATCCCGATGTTGCGGACCTTGGCCAGGGCGGCGTCGGCGGTACCCACTTCTGTCAGCTCTCTTCGTCTTCTCATGGTGTTGTTACTAGCCAGTAACAACGCAGCGCGAGCGTCGATTTCCTACCAGCGGTAGTGCGCGAAGGCCTTGTTGGACTCGGCCATCTTGTGGGTGTCCTCGCGCCTCTTCACGCTGGCACCCAGACCGTTGCTCGCGTCGAGCAGCTCGTTCATCAGCCGCTCGGTCATCGTCTTCTCCCGGCGGGCCCGGCTGTACTGGATGAGCCAGCGCAGCGCGAGCGTGGTGCTGCGGCCCGGCCGGACCTCGACCGGAACCTGGTAGGTGGCGCCGCCGACCCGCCGGCTCTTCACCTCGATGGTCGGCTTGACGTTGTCCAGCGCGCGCTTGAGCGTGATCACCGGGTCGGTGCCGGTCTTGTCCCGGGCACCCTCCAGCGCGCCGTAGACGATCCGCTCGGCCACCGACCGCTTCCCGTCCAGCAGCACCTTGTTGACCAGCTGGGTGACCAGCGGCGAGTTGTACACCGGGTCGATGACGAGCGGCCGGCGCGGTGCCGGTCCCTTGCGGGGCATCAGCTCTTCTCCTTCTTGGCGCCGTACCGGCTGCGGGCCTGCTTGCGGTTGCGGACACCCTGGGTGTCCAGCGAGCCGCGGATGATCTTGTAACGCACGCCGGGCAGGTCCTTCACCCGGCCACCGCGGACCAGCACGATCGAGTGCTCCTGCAGGTTGTGCCCCACCCCCGGTATGTACGCGGTGACCTCGATGCCGCTGGTCAGCCGGACCCGGGCCACCTTCCGGAGGGCGGAGTTGGGCTTCTTGGGGGTGGTGGTGTAAACGCGCGTGCACACACCGCGGCGCTGCGGGCTCCCCTTCAGCGCCGGAGTCTTGGTCTTCTCGACCTTGTCCTCGCGGCCCTTACGGACCAGCTGCTGGATCGTCGGCATGAGCTGTCTGCGTCTCCCGGGCGTCGAACGAGTGTCTGATCGGTGTGTCGGACTGGACGGCGCCGAGGGTGCTCGGCACCGGTGGTGCTCCTCCGACCCCCGAGGTCGGGCGTGTCGCCCGACCCGCGGTACGCCCCCCGGACGAATCCGGGGTCTAGTCGGCGGGGCCCGCGCGGAAGGCGCGCAGGACGGCCCAGGTTGCCCCGGGCGCGACTAGCGAGGCTACCGAAGCGCGGTGGCAGGGTCAAAATCGATCCGGTCCCCAGGACCGGACACATCCGTCCAACCCGGCACCAGCTCCGCGACGCCGTCCCTAGCAGGGTACGACGCCGCGAGCCGGGCGTCGAGGAACGCTCCGCCCGACACACCTAGCAGTCCCGGCAGACCCGGATGGGTCAGGCAGGCGCCACCGCGGTGGTCTCGCTGTCCACGTTGTTGGCCGTGTCCGGATCTGACTCGGCGGCCCACCACCGGGCCTCGTCGGTGACCGTGCCAGACCCGCGCGGCCGCACGGCGACACAGGAACGCTGGTGCCGCTGGCCGGCATTCCCAAGTGGGCCAGTTCGCGGCACGCCGGTCGAGGGTCGGGCGTCCGTACTCTTGAGGCAGTGCCGGAGGTGGGGCAGCGGATGAATTTCGACAGCTACACGGATCGTGTCGTCGGGATCGCGGCTGCCCTGGTCAACGCGCTGACACCGGGGCACGACGGCGGTCGCCCGGTCGGCATGGATCCTGCCGGGCTGTCCGCGCGGTGCGCCGAGGTGCTGGGTCGGGTGGTGACCCCGGAGGAGGCCGAGGACCTGGGCGCGTTGGCGGCCCGGCTGCATCCGGTGTTCATCGCCGCCGAAGCCGGCGACGTCGACGGCGTCGCCGGGCTGGTGAACGCGCTGCTGCGGGACTACCGGGCGGCGCCGCAGCTGAGCCGGCACGACGACGAGCCGTGGCACCTGCACTTCTCCAGTACTGCCGCCGGCTTCGCCACGGCCTGGGGCGCCGGCTGCGCCACCGGGCTCGCCGTCGTGGTGGACGGCCAGGCCACCGGCCGGCTCGGGGTCTGCCGAGCGGACTGCTGCGACCGGGTCTACGTGGACGTCTCCCGGAACGCCTCGCGCCGGTTCTGCTCCGAGGCCTGCCTGAACCGGACCAAGGTCGCCGCGTTCCGGGCCCGGTCCCGGACCACCTAGCGAAGGCCGGGGCCGGCTCCCCGAAGGAGCCGGCCCCGGCGTGGTGTCGAGGGTGGTTCTGGGCTAGCGGTAGCGGTCGGAACCGTAGTCGTAGTCCTCGAGCGGGACGGCCTGGCCGGTGGTGCCGGCGCCGAACGCGGTGCCGGCGTAGTACTCGGCCTCGTCGTAGCCGGCCATCGAGTAGACCTGGGCGCGCGCCTCCTCGGTGGGCTCGACCCGGATGTTCCGGTACCGGGAGATGCCGGTGCCGGCCGGGATGAGCTTGCCGATGATGACGTTCTCCTTGAGGCCCACCAGCGAGTCGCTCTTGGCCTGGATGGCCGCGTCGGTGAGCACCCGGGTGGTCTCCTGGAACGACGCCGCGGACAGCCACGACTCGGTGGCCAGCGAGGCCTTGGTGATGCCCATCAGCACCGGGCGGCCCGAGGCCGGCTCGCCGCCTTCGGCGACCACCCGCCGGTTCTCCCCCTCGAACTGGGCCCGCTCGGCCAGCGACCCGGGCAGGAACTCGGTCGAGCCCGAGTCGATCACCGTCACCCGCTTGAGCATCTGCCGGACGATGACCTCGATGTGCTTGTCGTGGATCGACACGCCCTGCGACCGGTACACCTCCTGGACCTCGCGGACCAGGTGGAGCTGCACCTCGCGCGGACCCATGATCCGCAGCACCTCGTGCGGGTTCACCGAGCCGACCACCAGCTGCTGGCCGACCGTGACGTGCTCGCCCTCGGAGACCAGCAGCCGGGCCCGCCGGGACACCGTGTAGCTGACCTCGTCCGAGCCGTCGTCCGGCACGACGACGACCTTGCGGGCGCGGTCGGTGTCCTCCACCCGGATCCGACCCTCGACCTCGCTGATCGGCGCGTTCCCCTTCGGGATGCGGGCCTCGAACAGCTCCTGCACCCGGGGCAGGCCGTGCGTGATGTCCTCGCCGGCGACGCCGCCGGTGTGGAACGTCCGCATGGTCAGCTGGGTGCCGGGCTCGCCGATCGACTGGGCGGCGATGATGCCGACCGCCTCGCCGACGTCGACCAGCTTGCCGGCGGCCAGCGACCGGCCGTAGCAGGTCGCGCAGGTGCCCAGCGCCGACTCGCAGGTCAGCACGCAGCGCACCTTCACCTGGGTGATCCCGGCCCGGAGCAGGTCGTCGATCAGCAGGTCGCCGAGGTCGCGGCCCTTGGCCACGATGACGTTGCCGTCGGTGTCGACCGCGTCCTCGGCCAGCACCCGGGCGTACACGCTCGTCTCCACGTGCGCGTCCTTGATCAGGTTGCCGTCCGGGCCCTTGTGCGCGACCGGCATGGCGACGCCCCGGTCGGTGCCGCAGTCCTCCTCGCGGATGATCACGTCCTGGGAGACGTCGACCAGCCGGCGGGTGAGGTAGCCGGAGTCGGCGGTCCGCAGCGCGGTGTCGGCCAGGCCCTTGCGGGCGCCGTGGGTGGCGATGAAGTACTCGACCACGGTCAGGCCCTCGCGGAAGTTCGCCTTGATCGGCCGCGGGATGATCTCGCCCTTCGGGTTGGCGACCAGTCCACGCATGCCGGCGATCTGCCGCATCTGCATCATGTTGCCGCGGGCGCCGGAGTTGACCATGATCCAGACCGGGTTGGTCTGCGGGAAGTTGGCCTCCATCTCCCGGGCCACCTCGGTGGTCGCCCTGGTCCAGATCTCGATCAGCTCCTGGCGGCGCTCCTCGTCGGTGATCACGCCGCGCTGGTACTGCTTCTCGATCTTGTCGGCATCCTTCTCGTACCGCTCCAGGATCGCCGCCTTGCCCGGCGGGGTGACCACGTCGTCGATCGCGATCGTCACCCCGGCCCGGGTGGCCCAGTAGAACCCGGCCGACTTCAGCGCGTCCAGGGTCGCCGCGACCTGCACCTTCGGGTACCGCTCGGCCAGGTCGTTGACGATCGCGCCGAGCTCCTTCTTGGTCACCTCGTAGTTGACGAACCGGTAGTCCTCCGGCAGCGCCTCGTTGAACAGGCACCGGCCCAGGGTGGTGTCCAGCACCACCGCGTCGCCGGGCTGCCAGCCCTCCGGGGGAGTCCACCCGTCCGACTTCGCCCCGTAGTCGATCGCCGGGTAGCCACGCAGCCGGATCTTCACCGGCGTCTGCAGGGCCAGCGTGTGCCCGTCGTAGGCCATGATCGCCTCGGCTACCGAGGCGAACGACCTGCCCTCGCCGAGCAGGCCCTCGCGCAGCGAGGTGAGGTGGTAGATGCCCAGCACCATGTCCTGCGTCGGCGAGGTGATCGGCCGACCGTCCGCGGGGGACAGGATGTTGTTGCTGGACAGCATCAGGATCCGCGCTTCGGCCTGGGCCTCGGCGGACAGCGGCAGGTGCACCGCCATCTGGTCGCCGTCGAAGTCGGCGTTGAACGCGGTGCACACCAACGGGTGGATCTGGATGGCCTTGCCCTCGACCAGCTGCGGCTCGAACGCCTGGATGCCGAGCCGGTGCAACGTAGGCGCCCGGTTGAGCAGCACCGGGTGCTCGGTGATGACCTCCTCGAGCACGTCCCACACCACCGGGCGGGCGCGCTCCACCATGCGCTTGGCGGACTTGATGTTCTGCGCGTGGTTGAGGTCGACCAGCCGCTTCATCACGAACGGCTTGAACAGCTCCAGCGCCATCTGCTTGGGCAGCCCGCACTGGTGCAGCTTGAGCTGCGGGCCGACCACGATGACCGAACGGCCGGAGTAGTCGACGCGCTTGCCCAGCAGGTTCTGCCGGAACCGGCCCTGCTTGCCCTTGAGCATGTCGGACAGCGACTTCAGCGGGCGGTTGCCCGGCCCGGTGACCGGCCGGCCGCGGCGGCCGTTGTCGAACAGCGCGTCGACGGCCTCCTGCAGCATCCGCTTCTCGTTGTTGACGATGATCTCCGGCGCGCCGAGGTCGAGCAGCCGCTTCAACCGGTTGTTCCGGTTGATCACCCGGCGGTACAGGTCGTTCAGGTCACTGGTGGCGAACCGGCCGCCGTCCAGCTGCACCATCGGGCGCAGGTCCGGCGGGATGACCGGGATGCAGTCCAGCACCATGCCCATCGGCGAGTTGCGGGTGTTCAGGAACGCGGCCACCACCTTGAGCCGCTTGAGCGCGCGCAGCTTCTTCTGGCCCTTGCCGGACCGGATGGTCTCCCGCAGCGACTCGGCCTCGGCCTCCAGGTCGAAGCTCTCCAGCAGCCGCTGCAACGACTCGGCGCCCATGCCGCCGGTGAAGTACTCGCCGAACCGGTCCCGCAGCTCGCGGTACAGCAGCTCGTCGGCGATCAGCTGCTTCGGCTCCAGCCGGCGGAACGTGTCGAGCACCTCTTCCAGCCGGTCGATCTCCCGCTGGGCGCGGTCGCGGATCTGGCGCATCTCCCGCTCGCCGCCCTCGCGCACCTTGCGGCGCACGTCGGACTTGGCGCCCTCGGCCTCCAGCTCGGCGAGGTCGGCCTCCAGCTTCTTCTGCCGCGCCTCCACGTCGGCGTCCCGCTTGTCCTCGGCCCGCTTCTTCTCCACCGAGATCTCGTTCTCGACGGTAGACATGTCCCGGTGCCGCAGCTCGGTGTCGACCGAGGTGATCAGGTACGCGGCGAAGTAGATGATCTTCTCGAGGTCCTTCGGGGCCAGGTCGAGCAGGTAGCCGAGCCTCGACGGGACACCCTTGAAGTACCAGATGTGGGTGACCGGCGCGGCCAGCTCGATGTGCCCCATCCGCTCCCGGCGCACCTTGGCCCGAGTGACCTCGACGCCGCACCGCTCGCAGATGATGCCCTTGAACCGGACCCGCTTGTACTTGCCGCAGTAGCACTCCCAGTCCCGGGTCGGACCGAAGATCTTCTCGCAGAAGAGCCCGTCCTTCTCCGGCTTGAGGGTGCGGTAGTTGATAGTCTCCGGCTTCTTGACCTCGCCGTGCGACCACTGGCGAATGTCGTCGCCGGTCGCCAGGCCGATACGCAGCTCGTCAAAGAAGTTGACGTCGAGCACGTGGTCTTCTTTCTCTCACCTAGCTTGGGTGGTTGCGTTCAGGAGCTTGTCGTCGGCTCTGGGTTCACACTTCCTCGACGCTGCTCGGCTCCCGCCGGGACAGGTCGATCCCGAGCTCCTCGGCGGCCCGGAACACGTCCTCGTCGCTGTCCTTCATCTCGATGGAGACACCGTCGCTGGACAGCACCTCCACGTTCAGGCACAGCGACTGGAGCTCCTTGAGCAACACCTTGAAGGACTCTGGAATGCCCGGCTCCGGGATGTTTTCTCCCTTGACGATCGCCTCGTAGACCTTGACCCGGCCGAGGACGTCGTCGGACTTGATGGTGAGCAGCTCCTGCAGGGCGTAGGCCGCGCCGTACGCCTGCATCGCCCAGCACTCCATCTCGCCGAAGCGCTGCCCGCCGAACTGAGCCTTGCCGCCCAGTGGCTGCTGGGTGATCATCGAGTACGGGCCGGTCGACCGAGCGTGGATCTTGTCGTCGACCAGGTGCAGCAGCTTGAGGATGTAGATGTAACCGACCGAGATCGGCTCCGGGAACGGCTCGCCGGTGCGGCCGTCCAGCAGCCGGGCCTTGCCGGTCGGCTCGACCAGCCGCTTGCCGTCCCGGTTGGGCAGGGTCGAGCCGAGCAGGCCGATGATCTCCTCCTCGCGGGCGCCGTCGAACACCGGCGTCGCCGCCGGCGCGCCGGGCTCGCTGGTCCGGGCGGCGGTGGTGAGCCGGCCGGCCCAGCCCGGGTTGCCCTCGATCTCCCAGCCGGTCTTCGTCACCCAGCCGAGGTGGGTCTCCAGGACCTGGCCGATGTTCATCCGGCCCGGCACGCCGAGCGGGTTGAGCACGATGTCGACCGGCGTGCCGTCCTCCAGGAACGGCATGTCCTCCTGCGGCAGGATCTTGGCGATCACGCCCTTGTTGCCGTGCCGGCCGGCCAGCTTGTCGCCGTCCTGGATCTTCCGCTTCTGCGCGACGTACACCCGGACCAGCTCGTTCACACCGGGCGGCAGCTCGTCGCCGTCCTCCCGGCTGAACACCCGGACGCCGATCACCTTGCCGGACTCGCCGTGCGGCACCTTGAGGCTGGTGTCGCGGACCTCGCGGGCCTTCTCCCCGAAGATCGCCCGCAGCAGCCGCTCCTCCGGGGTCAGCTCGGTCTCGCCCTTCGGGGTGACCTTGCCGACCAGGATATCGCCGGGCACCACCTCGGCGCCGATCCGGACGATGCCGCGCTCGTCGAGGTCGGCGAGCACCTCCTCGGAGACGTTCGGGATGTCCCGGGTGATCTCCTCGGCACCGAGCTTGGTGTCCCGGGCGTCGACCTCGTGCTCCTCGATGTGGATCGAGGTGAGCACGTCGTCCTGCACCAGCCGCTGGGACAGGATGATCGCGTCCTCGTAGTTGTGCCCCTCCCAGGGCATGAACGCGACCAGCAGGTTTTTCCCGAGCGCCATCTCGCCGTCGTCGGTGCACGGCCCGTCCGCGATGACCTGGCCGACCTCGACCCGGTCGCCCTCGTCGACGACCGCCTTCTGGTTGATGCAGGTGCCCTGGTTGGACCGGCGGAACTTGTGCAGCCGGTAGGTCTGGCGGGTGCCGTCGTCGGCCATCACGGTGACGTAGTCGGCGGAGAGATCCTCTACCACACCCGGCTTGTTCGCCACGATCACGTCACCGGCGTCCACCGCGGCCCGCAGCTCCATGCCGGTGCCGACCAGCGGCGCCTCGCTGCGCAGCAGCGGCACCGCCTGGCGCTGCATGTTCGCACCCATCAGCGCCCGGTTCGCGTCGTCGTGCTCCAGGAACGGGATCATGGCGGTGGCGACCGAGACCATCTGCCGGGGCGAGACGTCCATGTAGTCCACCGCGTCCGGCGGGATCAGGTCGACCTCGCCGCCCTTCTTGCGGACCAGCACCCGGGAGTTGGCGAAGTTGCCCTTCGGGTCCAGCGGCTCGTTCGCCTGCGCGATGACGTGCCGGTCCTCCTCGTCCGCGGTCAGGTAGTCGACCTGGTCGACGACCCGGCCGTCGATCACCTTCCGGTACGGCGTCTCGACGAAGCCGAACGAGTTGACCCGGCCGAACGTGGACAGCGACCCGATCAGCCCGATGTTCGGACCCTCCGGCGTCTCGATTGGACACATCCGTCCGTAGTGGCTGGAGTGCACGTCGCGCACCTCGAACCCGGCCCGCTCCCGGGACAGGCCGCCAGGGCCGAGCGCGGACAGCCGGCGCTTGTGGGTGAGCCCGGCCAGCGGGTTCGTCTGGTCCATGAACTGGGACAGCTGGGAGGTGCCGAAGAACTCCTTGATCGACGCCACCACCGGCCGGATGTTGATCAGGGTCTGCGGCGTGATCGCCTCGACGTCCTGAGTGGTCATCCGCTCCCGGACGACGCGCTCCATCCGGGACAGTCCGACCCGGATCTGGTTCTGGATCAGCTCGCCCACGGTGCGCAGCCGGCGGTTGCCGAAGTGGTCGATGTCGTCGATCTCGTAGCCGTCCTCGCCGGCGTGCAGCCGGACCACGTACGCGATCGTGCCCACCACGTCGTCCTCGGTCAGCACGCCCTGGGTGAGCGGCTGGGAGAGGCCGAGCTTCTTGTTCACCTTGTACCGGCCGACCTTGGCCAGGTCGTACCGCTTCGAGTTGAAGAACAGGTTGTCCAGCAGCGTCTGGGCGCTCTCCCGGGTGGGCGGCTCGCCCGGCCGCAGCTTGCGGTAGATGTCCAGCAGCGCCTCGTCCTGGGTGGTGATGTGGTCCTTCTCCAGGGTGGCCAGCAGCGTCTCGGACCAGGAGAACCGCTCCCGGATCCGGTCCTCGGTCCAGCCGAGGGCCTTGAGCAGCACGGTCACCGGCTGGCGGCGCTTGCGGTCGATCCGGACACCGACGGTGTCCCGCTTGTCCACGTCGAACTCCAGCCAGGCACCCCGGCTGGGAATGATCTTGCAGGAGTAGACGTCCTTGTCCGAGGTCTTGTCCAGCGTCTTGTCGAAGTAGACGCCCGGCGACCGGACGAGCTGGGACACCACGACCCGCTCGGTGCCGTTGATGATGAACGTGCCCTTGACCGTCATCATGGGAAAGTCGCCCATGAAGACCGTCTGGCTCTTGATCTCGCCGGTGGTGTTGTTGATGAACTCCGCCGTGACGAACAGCGGAGCCGAGTAGGTCATGTCCTTGTCCTTGCACTCCTCCTCGGAGGCCTTGACCTCCTCGAAACGAGGGTTGGAGAAGGACAGCGACATGGACCCGGAGAAGTCCTCGATCGGCGAGATCTCCCCGAGGATCTCCTCCAGCCCGGACTGCGCGCTCGGGTCGCCGGAGACGCGGTTGCGCCAGGCGTCGTTGCCGATCAGCCAGTCGAACGACTCGGTCTGCAGGGCGAGGAGGTTGGGAACCTCGAGGGGCTCGCGGATCTTGGCGAAGGAGATCCGGCGGGGTGCGCCGGGAATCCCAGAGCGGAGAGCGGTGGCGGTGGTCGTCGTGCCGGGGCGGGAGACTGCCAAGATGCGTCCTTCCGAGGACAGGCGCCGTCGATGCACGCGCAGCCCGCAGCGACCCGGGCGGAGGCCGGGGAAGGAGGCCCTAGATGAACCGGCGGGAGGTCAGAGGGCAGCGCAAACGAGCAGTGTAGCCGAAACGGCCACTGCTGTCGAGGACGTCGTCGTCCGGTATGGGCGAAGGACGCGCACAGTGGGGTCAGGGTGACTCGCCACAGGTGTCCGCGTCAAGAGGGTCCGCAGGTCCAGCGCCCCGGAATCGGTTCCGTACCCGCGATTTTGCCGCCCGCGGGACCGTTCTGGCCGGCTTTCCGGCTCGGGCGGGGGGTCGGCGCGGCGGGCTCCACCCCCGCGGTGACGGCCCCGTTCCCGCCACCGGCTCCCGCCGCGCCGACCGTCTGCCGGACCGCGAGCCGCTCGCGATCCCCACGACTGCACCCTCAGCCCACCTCAACGACGCCAGTCGGACCTGGTTACGCCCGGCCGAACGGTCCCGTCTCGATTGCTCACAGTAGCCGAATACTACTGTACGTGTCGGCCTAGGGCCACACGGAGGGGCGGCCACCTTGTCCGGGTGACCGCCCCTGACTCCGCCCACCCGGCTGCCGCGCGGGCAGCCCGTGCGCTACTTGAGCGTGACCGACGCGCCGGCGCCCTCGAGCTGCGCCTTCGCCTTCTCCGCGGCCTCCTTGGTGGCCTTCTCCAGGACCGGCTTCGGCGCGCCGTCCACCAGGTCCTTGGCCTCCTTGAGCCCAAGGCTGGTCAGCGCCCGCACCTCCTTGATGACCTGGATCTTCTTCTCCCCCGCGGCCTCCAGGATGACGTCGAACTCGTCCTGCTCCTCGACCTGCGGGGCCTCGGCGGCGGGGCCGCCCGGGGCCGCGGCGGCGACCGCCACCGGGGCCGCGGCGGTGACGCCGAAGGTGTCCTCGAACTGCGTCACGAACTCCGACAGCTCGAGCAGCGTCATCTCCTTGAACGCGTCGAGCAACTCGTCGGTGCTGAGCTTCGCCATGGTCGGCGATGTCCTTTCTCGGTATTTGCCGGTCTCGGTATTGCCGGAACACCGGCGGTGGGTAGGGCGCCTACTCGGCCGCCGGCTCGGCGACCTCGGCGGACTGCTTCTTCTCCTGCAGGGCGGCGGCGAGGCGGGCGACCTGCGACAGCGGCGCCTGGAACAGGCCAGCCGCCCGGGACAGCGATGCCTGCAGGGCGCCGGCCATCCGGCCGAGCAGCACCTCGCGCGACTCCAGGTCGGCCAGCCGCCGCATCTCCGCGGCGGACAGCGCCTTGCCCTCGACCACCCCGCCCTTGATCACCAGCAGCGGGTTGGTGCGGGCGAAGTCGCGCAGGCCCTTGGCCGCCTCGACCGGATCACCCGACACGAAAGCGATCGCGGTCGGCCCGGTGAGCAGGTCGTCCGGGATGGGGTAGCCGGCCTCGCTGGCCGCGAGCTTGGTCAGCGTGTTCTTGACGACCGCATACGTCGTGTCGCCGCCGAGCGAGCGCCGCAGCTGGGTGATCTGCGCCATCGTCAGCCCGCGATACTCGGTCAACACCGCCGCCGACGACGCCTGGAACCGATCCCTGATCTCGGCGACCGCCGCGAACTTCTCCTTGTTCGGCACGTGCTCCTCTCATTCTCCAGCGCCGGCACCGCCGAACGAGAGACGCCCCGCACGCAGGGCGCACGGGGCACGAGAAGCACCGTCCATCCTGCGCGGGACGCCCGCCGCACGGCGGACCTTCGGCCGGGCAGCGCCCGGCGACCAGCGGTCTTAGGTGGAACCGACATAAGCCTATGTGCCGACGCCCGTCCGACCAAACTGCGCCGCCCGTGACGGGAAGGAGGGGCGACGGCGGTCCGTGCCCGGTGGAGGGATCAAGCCTTACCGCCCGGAGCCGGGTACGGGGCCGCCGTCGGCCCGGACCCAGCTACGAGGGTCGACGGCGGTCCGTGCCACGCGGAGGGATCAAGCCTGACCGCCCGGTGCCCGGTACGGGCCGCCATCGGCCCGTACCCAACGGCTCAGGCAGAGGTGACAGCGGAATCGTCGAGCAGGTTGCGGGTGCGGTTGGGGTCGACGGCGATTCCTGGCCCCATGGTGGTCGCGAAGGTCACCTTCTTGAGGTACTTACCCTTCGCGGCCGACGGCTTCGCGCGGACCACCTCGTCCAGCGCGGCGGCGTAGTTCTGCACGAGCTGCTCTGTCGGGAAACTGGTCTTGCCGATGATCAGGTGCAGGTTCGCCTGCTTGTCCACCTTGAAGGTGATCTTCCCGCCCTTGATGTCGGCGACCGCCTTCGCGACGTCCATCGTGACCGTGCCGGTCTTGGGGTTCGGCATCAAGCCCCGGGGGCCGAGGATGCGGGCGATCCGGCCGACCTTGCTCATCTGGTCGGGGGTCGCGATCGCGGCGTCGAAGTCGAGGTACCCGCCCTGGATGCGGGCGACCAGCTCGTCCGAGCCGACCACGTCGGCGCCGGCCAGCTCGGCCTCCTCCGCCTTGGCTCGGGTGGCGAAGACGATCACGCGGGCGGTCTTGCCGGTACCGTGCGGGAGGTTCACCGTTCCGCGGACCATCTGGTCGGCCTTTCGCGGGTCGACCCCCAACCGCATTGCCACCTCGACGGTCGCGTCGAACTTGGTGGTCGCGGTCTGCTTGGCCAGGTTGGCCGCCTCCAGCGGGGTGTAGACCCGCTGCCGGTCGACCAGCTCGGCCACCCGACGGTACGACTTGCTTCGCTTCATGTGTGTTCCCTTCAGTGGTAGTCGCGGACCGGCCGGATGCCGGTCCTCCCACGACGGCGCCCGAGGCAGATCGCCTCAGGCGTCGCTCGGCGTAACGGTCAGTCCTTGACGTTGATGCCCATCGAACGGGCGGTGCCGGCGATGATCCGCTCGGCGTGGTCGAGGTCGGTCGCGTTCAGGTCCGGGAGCTTGGTCTGGGCGATCTCGCGCACCTGGTCCCGGGTCACCGTGGCGACCTTGGTCTTGTGCGGCTCGCCGCTGCCCTTCTCCACCCCGGCCGCCTTCAGCAGCAGCTGCGCGGCGGGCGGGGTCTTGGTGACGAACGTGAACGACCGGTCTTCGTAGATGGAGATCTCGACCGGGACTACCTGGCCGCGCTGCGACTCGGTGGCTGCGTTGTACGCGCGGCAGAACTCCATGATGTTCACGCCGTGCTGGCCGAGCGCCGGACCGACCGGCGGAGCCGGTGTCGCGGCGCCGGCCTGGATCTGCAGCTTGACGACCGCGGCCAGCTTCTTGGACTTCGGGGGCACGTCTTCTCTTTTCTCAGATCTTGGATACCTGGTTGAACGACAGCTCGACGGGCGTCTCCCGGCCGAAGATCGACACCAGCACCTTGAGCTTCTGCGCGTCCGGGCTGATCTCGCTGATCGTCGCCGGCAGCGTCGCGAACGGCCCGTCCATCACGGTGACGGACTCGCCGACCTCGAAGTCGACGACCTTGACCTGCGGCTTCTCGGCCTTCTTCACCGTCGTGGGGGCGAGGATGCGGACCACCTCGTCGAGCGAGAGCGGCGATGGGCGGGAGGTGGCGCCGACGAACCCGGTGACGCCGGGGGTGTTGCGGACCGCCCCCCAGGACTCGTCGTTGAGGTCCATCCGGACCAGGATGTAGCCGGGGAAGACCTTCCGCTGCACCTGCTGCCGCTTGCCGTTCTTGACCTCGGTGACCTCCTCGGTCGGCACCTCGACCTGGAAGATGTAGTCCTCCATGTCGAGTGAGGCGATGCGGCTCTCCAGGTTGGTCTTGACCTTGTTTTCGTAGCCGGCGTAGGAGTGCACGACGTACCAGTCGCCGGGCGCCCGCTCCAGGGCGTGGCGCAGCTCGGCGGCCGGATCCTCGGTGTCGGCCTCGGTGTCCGCCTCCTCGGCCGCGGTGTCGGTGTCGGGATCGGTGTTGGTCGCGCCGTCGGGCTCGGCCGCGTCCGGAGCGAACTGCTCGGCCGCGGAGCCGTCGGTCGCGGTCGGCTGGTGCTCGACGATGCCGTTGTCGGACGGGGGCACGCGGTGACTCTCCCTCAGTACGTCAGGGTTCGGTTAGCTAGCGAGGCCTCAGCCAAAGACCACGAGCACGAGCTTCGCGAACACGATGTCGAGGCCGGCCACCAGCGCCACCATGATCGAGACGAACACGATCACAACGGTGGTGTAGGTGATCAGCTCCTTCCGGGTCGGCCAGATGACCTTGCCAAGCTCGGCAATGACCTCGCGCAGGAAGCGACCGAGGCGCGCGATGGGGCCCCGGCCGGTCCGAACCGGGGACCGAGTGCGGGAGGAGGTGGTCGCGGCCTCCCCGCGGGTTTGGGTCACGAGGTCTCTCCTCGGTCGTTGCCAATGCTTCCGCCGGCGGCGCGGGTGGCGCCACGAGCGCAGGGGCGACAGGACTCGAACCTGCAACAACCGGTTTTGGAGACCGGGACTCTGCCAATTGAGCTACGCCCCTCCGGCGCCACCCGACAGGGTCGAGGACACCACCGGAATCACCCGCTCCCGCCCATGCCAGAGCAGGGGCGAGTGCACCCCAGCCACAGCAGTGTACGCCGGTGCGGGCCTACGGCTGTACGGCGGGCGGGGCGTACCGGCACGATGGCGGCATGACTGAGGGTGTGAGGGGGCGGGTGTCGGCTCGGATCGGGGGCATCGCGCCGTCTGCAACGTTGGCGGTGGACGCGCGCGCGAAGGCGCTGCGCGCCGCCGGGAGGCCAGTGATCGGCTTCGGGGCGGGGGAGCCCGACTTCCCGACCCCGGACTACATCGTGGCCGCCGCGGTCGAGGCCTGCCGGGACCCGCGCAACCACCGCTACACGCCGACCGCCGGCCTGCCCGAGCTCCGCGAGGCGATCGCCGCGAAGACCGCGCGGGACTCGGGATACCGGGTGACGCCCACCCAGGTGGTGGTTACGAACGGCGGCAAGCACGCGATCTACCAGGCGTTCGCGACGCTGCTCGACCCGGGCGACGAGGTACTGCTGCCGGCGCCGTACTGGACCACCTACCCGGAGTCGATCCGGCTCGGCGGAGGGGTGCCGGTCGAGGTGCACGCGGACGAGTCGACCGGCTACCTGGTCTCCGTGCCACAGCTGGAGGCGGCCCGCACCGGGCGGACCAAGGCGCTGCTGTTCTGCTCCCCGTCGAACCCGACCGGCGCGGTCTACCCGCCCGAGCAGGTCGAGGCGATCGGTCGGTGGGCGGTCGAGGCCGGCGTCTGGGTGGTCACCGACGAGATCTACGAGCACCTGGTGTATGGCGAGGCGCGGCACGTCTCGATGCCGACCGTGGTGCCCGAGCTGTCCGACCGGTGCGTGGTGGCGAACGGGGTGGCCAAGACGTACGCGATGACCGGCTGGCGGGTCGGCTGGATGGTCGCTCCCCTCGACGTCGCCACCGCCGCGACGAACCTCGAGTCGCACCTCACCTCGAACGTGTGCAACGTCGCCCAGCGGGCCGCGCTGGCCGCGGTGCGTGGCGACCTGTCCGCGGTGGCCGAGATGCGGGCGGCGTTCGACCGGCGCCGGCAGACGATCGTCCGGATGCTGTCCGAGATCCCGGGCATCAGCTGCCCGGAGCCGCACGGCGCCTTCTACGCCTACCCGTCGGTGCGCGGGGTGCTGGGTCGCGAGCTGCGGGGCCGGCGCCTGTCCACCAGCGCGGAGCTGGCCGAGCTGATCCTGGACGAGGCGGAGGTCGCCGTGGTTCCGGGCGAGGCCTTCGGCACCGGGGGCTACCTGCGGATGTCGTACGCGCTCGGCGACGACGACCTGGTCGAGGGGGTCACCCGGCTGCAGAAGCTGCTCGGGTAGGCGCCGGGTCAGGGCAGCGCACCGGCCTTCCGCAGCACCGCCACCGCCGCCGGCAGCCCGGCCAGCGCCCGAGCCAGGTCGGCCGGCTTGGCGATGCGCCAGGCGTTGGCGTTGACGTAGCAGCGCAGCGCCGCGTCGAAGCGGGCCGGCCCGGCCGCCGTGCGCGCCGCGGTCAGGGCGGCGGCCCCCTTCCCGTACACGACGCCGTAGTAGCCGCGCTCGTCGGTGCCCCAGTCCTGCATCGAGCCGCCGACCTTGCCGGACATGCTCAGCGCGCCCGGTTCGCCGTCGCCGTTCACCTGCTGCTCGGCGTAGGTCGCGAACGCCTCGTCCAGCCACGGGTCGCGGGCCTGCGAGTCGCCGACCATCCCGTAGAACCACTGGTGCGCCGTCTCGTGCACGGCCACCAGCTGGTCGTCGCCGAGCATCAGGATCGAGCCGGGGTACTCGATGCCGCCGCCCTCCACCGGCAGCCGGGCGACGCTGAGCACCGGGAACGGGAACGGCCCGAACCGGCGGACCAGCTCCCGGATCGCCCGCTCGTGCTGCCCGTACAGCAGGCTCGGCGGCTGGCCCTCCGGGGTGCCGACGCGGAGCCGGGCGCCGGCGACGGTGCCCTCCTTCACCCTGAACCTCCCGACGGCAACGCTCACATCCCGCGCGGTGCCGGCGACCGAGTGCCACCGCCGCCGCCCGTTCCCGGCGTCCGCCGGCGGGTCGGGCGTGCCGCTGGCAAGCACGCTGTACTGCTGAGGAGCGGTCACCGTGAGGTCGATGTCGGCCGCCTCGCTGGTCGCGCTCTCGCCGACGAACCTCAGCAGCGGCTCCCGGTGCCAGCCGACGCCACGCTCCCAGGCGAGCAGCGGCTGGCCACTGCCCCACCAGGCGTACGAGGGGACGTGACCGAACCGGTCGAAGCCGCCGTCGCCGAGGCGCAGCGTGAACGCGATGTCGGCGCTCACCGTCCGCCCGGCCGGCAGCTCGCCGACCAGCGGGACGGTGAGCAGCCCGCCCTGGGTACGGACACTGGCGCCGTCCGGGTCCAGCCGGTACGCGCCGCCGCCCGGATCGGCGGTCACCGAGTCGACCACGATCGAGTTGCCCTCCTGCACGGACGGCTCGGTGTTCGCGGTGAGCCGGAAGACCAGCTCCCGGATCGGCAGGTCCGGGGTGAACTCCACGTGCTCGGTGCCGTGCACGGTGGCCAGGCCGTCGGCGACGTCGAAGGAGAGCCGGATCCGTGGCCGAGCCGGGTCCGGCGCCACGTACGCGGCCGGGCAGTCCGCCGCCGACGAGCCGGGACTGCGGCTCGCCTCGGCGGACGGCCCCGGCGCGCTCGGCGTGGCTGACTGGAAGCTCCCACCGCCGCCGCGCGAGCAGGCCGCGCCCAGCGCGGCGACCAGCGCCACCCCGGCGGCAGCCGCCCGACGCACCGCCGTACGACGCGTGGACATCACCCCAGAGACGCTCCGGCGGCTGGACACGTTCCGCCAGCCTCGGCGCGGTCAGGACAGCTGCACGACGGCCCGTGCCTTGGCCAGCACGGTCTGGCCGGCCGACGTGGCGGTCAGGTCGACCGCCACCCGCCGCCCGGCCAACTTCTCCGCGACGACCCCGCTCACCTCGAGCGTCGCGCCGCAGTCGTCGTCCGGCACCGCCACCGGCCGGGTGAACCGGACGCCGTACTCGACCACCGCGCCGGGGTCGCCGACCCAGTCGGTGACCACCCGGCCGGCCTCGGCCATGGTGAACATCCCGTGCGCGATGACGTTCGGCAGCCCGACCGCGGTGGCGATCCGCTCGTTCCAGTGGATGACGTTGAAGTCGCCGGACGCCCCCGCGTACATCACCAGGTTCACCCGCTGCACCGGGAAGGTCTGCGCCGGCACCGCGCTCCCGACCTCGACGTCGTCGTACCCGACGGTGGCCGCCACCGCTCAGCCCTCCTGCCCGGGCGCGGCGGTCCCCCGAGCGACCAGCGTCGAGTACGTGGTCACCACCGGCTCACCGTCCACTGTGGACACCTCACCGCGGGTGGTGAGGATGTCGTTCCCGCCGGCCGATCTGATGTTCTCCACGGTGACGGCGACGGTGAGCCGGTCGCCGGCTCGCACCGGTCGGGTGTAGACGAACCGCTGCTCCCCGTGCACGACCCGGCTGTAGTCCAGGCCCAACTCCGGGTCCAGCACGACCTGAGCGGCCGCGCGGGACGAGAGCACGATCGGGAACGTCGGCGGCGCGATCACGTCCGGGTACCCCAGCTTCTCCGCCGCCGCCCGGTCCCGATAGGCCGGATTCGGGTCGCCGATCGCATCCGCGAACTCGCGGATCTTCTCCCGGCCCACCTCGTACGGCTCGGTCGGCGGGTAGGTCCGCCCCACGAACGACGAGTCAAGCGACACGTGCCCTCGCCTCCCACCTGGTGCCGAGTGTCAACGTACCGGGCGTCACCGTCATCCCATGCCGCCGAACTGCCCGCCCGTCACCGGGATGGTGACCCCGCTGACAAAGTCGCTGTCCGGGCTCGCCAGGAAGGCATGCACGTTGGCCACGTCCTGCGGCTGGCCGGTCCTGCCGAGCGAGATCATCGCCACCGCCAGCTGGCGCATCTGCTCTGGAATGCCCAGCGCGTCGCCCTCCCCCTTCGCCGCGGTCAGCCGCGTCTCGATGAACCCCGGCGCCACCGCATTCACATTGATCTTGAACGGCCCCAGCTCCCGCGCCAGCGTCTTGGTCACCGACACCAGCGCCCCCTTGGCCGCCGTGTAGTTGACCTGCCCCGGGTTCCCGGTCAACGCCGCCACGCTGCTGGTAAAGACGATCTTGCGGTGATACCGCACGGCCCCGTCCCTGGCCAGCTCAGCCTTGGCCACCTCGCGCAGATGCGGCATCGCCGCCAGCGTCGTGTGGAACGCCGTCTTCAGGTTGATGTTCAGCACGGTCTCGAACAGATCGTCGTCCATGTTGTGGAACATCCGATCCCGCGTGATCCCGGCGTTGTTGATCAGGATGTCCAGATGCCCGTGCTCCCCCACCGCAGACTCGACCAGCTCTCGCGCCGCCCCCAGATCGACCGTGTCGGCCAGCGAGACGCTGGCCGTCCCGCCCGCCTCCTTGACCAGCTCCGCCGTCTCATGCGCCGGCTCCGCATCGACATCGTTCACCACCACGACCGCGCCATCGGCCGACAACCGAAGCGCGGTGGCGCGCCCGATCCCGCGCCCCGCCCCGGTGACGATCGCGACCTTGCCGTCCAGACGTCCCACGAAGTCCCTCCGGGGTCTGCACGCGCGGGATCACCCGCGCCGGATCCGCCTGCCCGGACCCTACTCCCGGGTACGAGCCGCGGCCCGGACGAGGGTCGGCGGCGGATACCGCAGGGACTGCCGCCGTGCCAGGGTACAAACCGGCCGGAGGCTAGCGAGTCTCCCGGTGCGAGGTGTGCCGCCCGCAGTTCGGGCAGAACTTCTTCAGCTCGAGCCGGTCCGGATCGTTCCGCCGGTTCTTGCGAGTGATGTAGTTGCGGTGCTTGCACTCCTGGCAGGCCATGGTGATCTTGGGACGAATGTCGGTGGCGGCCACGGTGCGAGCCCCTCTTCCTTGGTCGAGTCGTACGGCGCGGGCCTGCGGTAGCGGAGGCCGGATTTGAACCGGCGACACAGCGATTATGAGCCGCTTGCTCTGCCAGGCTGAGCTACTCCGCCATGCGGCGGCCTCCCGCAGCACCGCCGCGCCGAGCCCCCTTACGGAATCGAACCGTAGACCTTCTCCTTACCATGGAGACGCTCTGCCGACTGAGCTAAGGGGGCCGAGCGGCAGCCAGGGTACACACCCACCCCGGCGGCCGGGAAACCAGATGGGGCGCGCCGAGGCCGACCCGGGGCGCCGGCGCGAGGCAGCTGCCTCAGCCCACCAGCTGCACCCGCCGCCCCGCGACCCCGGGCTGCGCAGGCCTCGGCGAGGTCCGCTGCGCCAGCCAGGCGTCGAACCGGTCCGGGTCCAGCGCCCGGCTGACCAGGAACCCCTGGATCACATCGCACTCGTTCCCCGCCAGCAGGTCCCGGGACAGCTCGTCCTCGACCCCCTCGGCAACCACCCGCAGCCCCAGGCTGTGCCCCAGCTCGATGATCGCCCGCACGATCGCGAGATCGCCCAGGTCGGTCCCCATGCTGAACACGAACAGCTTGTCGATCTTCACCTCGTCCACCGGCAGCCGGCGCAGCTGGGACAGCGAGGAGTAGCCGATCCCGAAGTCGTCGATGGACAGCCCCACGCCGAGCTCGTGCAGCCGGTGTAGCACCGGCTTCATCCGGTCCGGGTCGGTCATCACGCTGTTCTCGGTCAGCTCGAAGATCAACATCTCCGCCGGCACCCGGAACTCGGCAAGCACCTCGGCGACCCGGTCCGGGAAGTCGCCGTCCAGCAGGTTGCGGGCGGAGAGGTTGACCGCGATGCCGATCCGCATGTCCCGGTCCAGCCACTGCCGGCACTGCGCGACCGAGGTGCGCAGCACGTGCATGGTCAGCGCCCCGACCAGCCCGGTGACCTCGGCGAGCGGGACGAACTCGTCCGGCATCACCTCGCCGAACTCCGGATGGTTCCAGCGCACCAGCGCCTCGGCGCCGATCAGCTCCCGGGTCCGCAACGCGATCTTCGGCTGGTAGCGGACCACCACCTCTCCGGAGTCCAGCGCCTCCCGCAGCTGGGTGACCAGCCGGAGCCGGTGCAGGCTGGCCTGGTCCATCGACGGCTCGTAGACCAGCACCGGCCGCCCGGTGCTCTTCGTGGTGGACAGCGCCACGTCGACCCGGCGCATCAGCGTGTCGCTGTTCGGCGCATGCTCGGGAGCCACCGCCACCCCGACCGAGACCGCGACGTCGATGGTCAGGCCGGCCAGCGGGTACGCGGTGGAGACCGCGCCCCGCAGCGTGGCGCCCAGCTGGCCGGCCCGGTCGCTGTCCGTGACCCTGGTCAGCACGGCGAACTCGTCGGCGCCGACCCGGGCGACCAGTGAGCCTTCCGGCGCGCAGGCGCGGATCCGCTCGCCGAGCTGCACCAGCAGCTTGTCTCCCCAGGAATGCCCCAGCGAGTCGTTGATGTCCTTGAACCGGTCGACATCGAGCTGGCAGAGCACCACGGTGTCGCCGCTGCTCATCGCGGCCGGGATCGCCTCGTCCAGCGCCTGCGCCAGCCGGGCCCGGTTGGGCAGGTCGGTGAGCCGGTCGTGGTACGCCGCGTGCCGAAGCCGGTCGAGCAGCTGCTGGTTCTCCAGCGCCGCGGTGAGGTGGGTGGCGAGCGTCTCCAGCACCTGCAGGTCGTCGGCGCCGAACGTGGCGAGCTGGCCCTGCCGGTCGGCCAGCTCCAGGGTGCCGAGCGCCCGGTCGCCGGTCCGCAGCGACGCCACGATCAGCTCGTTCACTCCGCGGCGCTCCAGTTCGGCGCGCACCGCCCCCTCGGCGAGCTCACGGGTCGCGAACCGCCGGCTGCGCCGGCTCTGCAGCGCCGCCGCCCGCACCGGGTCCAGCCCGTCGGCCGCCCGCACCACCTCGGTCCGGCTCACCCCGGCCGCGTCGACGTGCACCACCACCGGGTCGGCCAGCTCGGACGAGCGGGTCCACAGCACCGCGGACCCGGCGTTGAACATCTCCCTGGCGTGCGCCAGCGCGTGCCCGAGCACGGACGGGTCGGACCGAGCCCGCTCCACGTACTTGCTGAACTGGTAGGTCTGCCCGAGGCTCTCGTGCTGCCGGAGGAATCGCCCGTACGCCTTGTAGCCGAAGGTGAACACCGCAGCCAGCCCGGAAAACAGCACCACGCCGTACGCGTTCACGCTGGTGACCAGCACCGCGATCAGCCCGACCATCGCGTTCACCGAGCCGGCGATCATCGTCGGGACGACCACGGAGGCCAGCTGGCGTCGATCCAGCCGACCGTTCGTGACCACGATGGCCAGCGCCACCATCGCGGCCCCGGCGATGTCGGCTGCCGCCACCGCGGCCAGCGCGGCCAGCCAGGTGACCGGCCGGGCCACATCCGTCCCGGGCCCGGCGGAGAAGACGATCTCGGCGACCGCGACCTCGACGCTGAAGACGCCGATGTTGTACAGCTGCTTTCCCGGCATCCGCCGCCGGTCGACCAGCAACGTGGCGCCGGAGACGATCCGCGCGAACAGCACTCCCAGCGGCGGCAGCAGGAAAAGACCGAGCACCAGCGGGATCTCGGACAGCGACATGCTGTACGTCTGGCGCTGCAGCTCGACGCTGAGCGTCGTCCGCTGGGCGACGAGGAAGAGCCCCAGCAGCGCAGCGAGCAGGATCGGTCGGCCCAGTTGGAGCGAGGTCGGCACGAACGCCAACCACAGGGCCGCGGCGATCGGCGCCGGACACAGCCACAGGGCCACCGTGCGAGGCCGATGTCCTCCCAACCGGCGAGCGGCAAGAGCCGCCAACGACCGACCCATAGGCATCAGTACCGTCTCACGCAAGGCATGGCTGCGGGCGGAGCGCCGCACGTCGGCGGTGACGATACCGTCCGGGCTGTCGACTGGACACGACGCCGGACGGGTTGATCTGTCCGGCGAGCGGGTGGCTTAGCTACCGATTCAGTCCCACTGTGCGCCGTTCGGCGCGACTCCGTCCCACTGTGCGCCGGTTATCCCGACACCGTCCCACTGTGCGCCGGCACTAGGCACGCCGTCCCACTGCGCGCCGCTGGTCCCAAAGCCGAGGCTGGCCACCAGCGCTACGGCCGCCGCCGCAGTGGAGATCCGGGCAGGGGTGACGAAACGGCGGAGGGAAGGCATGAAGGCTCCAATCCGGACTACGACTCCGAGCGATGGTACGGCGCTTACGATCTGAACACACTCAGTAGCGCAGAGCGCGGCCGATCTTTACGCAGCGTCACCCTACGCCCCTTCGGTCCGGCGCGGTAACCCCGTATCGGGGGACTTTCCGGCCACGACTTGGTAACCGAGAGCGTAAGGACGGAGTCTGACACCCACAAATCGTCACCTGCTGTAGCCGACTGAGGCCCCTGGCCACGCACCTGCTCGACGCGGAGCTGGGCGTTGCGCGGTGGCGGAGGATGGGGGCATGTCCGAGCGGGCGGACTCGACCGCAGACCGGGTGGCCGACGAGCTGTATGCGCTGCCGCCGGGCGAGTTCATCGCGGCGCGGGACGAGCGGGTGCGCGCGGCTCGGGAGAGTGGCGACCGCGAGCTGGCCACCGCGCTGGGCCGGCTCCGCCGGCCGACGACCAGCGCCTGGGCGGTCAACTTGCTGGCCCGTGACCAGCCCGACCTGCTCGACCAGCTCGGGACGCTGGGCGGGGAGCTGCGCGAGGCGCAGCGGGAGCTGCGTGGCCCTGCGCTGCGCGAGCTGGCGGCGGAGCGGCAGCGGGTGGTCGCGGCGCTGGTGCAGACCGCCCGCCGGCTGGCCGCCCGGGCCGGGCACCCGGCGAGCGCCGGCACCGCGTACGAGGTGGAGCAAACCCTGCATGCCGCCCTGGCCGACCCGGCGGTAGCCCGGGAAGTGTGCGCCGGGCGCCTGGTGCACCCGGCGGCGCCCGGCGGGTTCGGCGTCGACACCGGCGGTGGGGCGCTGGGCGACGAGCCGGCCGACCGGTCCCGCCCGAGCCGCGCCTCCCGGTCCGAGCCGGCCGCGCCGGCCGACCTGGCCACCGGCCGCGGCCGCGGGACCGGCACGGGCGCCGGCGCCGACGGGGAGCCGGAACGGGAGCGGCTTGCCGGGGAGCGCCGCCGGGCCGAGCACGAGCGGCTGCAAGCCGCGCACGACGCTGCTCGCGCCGACCACGAGGCCGCCGAGGCCGAGCTGCAGGCCGCCGAGCAGCGGCTGACCGGCATCACGGCGACCAGGGACGAGGCCGCCGCGCGGATCGAGTCATTGCAGGAGCAACTACGTGCCGCGCAGCAGGACCTGCGCGACGCATCCGGCAAGATCCGGGACGCCCAGCGCCGCCGGGACGTCGCCGCCCGCATGCACGGCGGCACCGCCGACCGGCTCGCCCGCCTCGCCACGCGCCTCACCCCGCCCTGACGGCGCCGCACTACTCTGTCGCGTCGCCGGCTAGCTCCCCGACGTCGACAAGGCGTTCCCTTGTTGTACGTCGGAGAATTGCTCGAGCGACTTGCCGCTCACGCTGGCGCGCAGTGCATCCCATTTCGCTCCCGGGTGGCCAACCTCCGCCTCGACCTCCTCCGCACGGCGTTCAGCCTCGGCACGCTGAGCGATGTCTCGCCGATCGAATGCACCGCGCTCAACCACTAATCCTCCTTCCCAATGCGGCGGCGGCGCAACGCCCGGGCGGCGTCCGCAATACCGGCGATCTCGCCGGCAGACAAGCCTAGGACGTCTCGCAGCAGCACGTCGTCGACTCTTCGCACGACGTCCGCCCATCTGCCTGCCAGCAGCCATCTTTCCAACTTGTCGCGCTCAGGCCTGATACGTGCCCACGCGTCGTCCAGGACCTGGCCTCTGGGCACCGGAAGCACGGCCGCCTCGCGCGGCTCCATCTTGAGCAGTCCGCCGCCGTACGACCGGCCGAAGAGCTCACCCCCCAGCATGGTGACCGAGTTCAGCGTGAGGAGTGGCAAGGCGCGCTTGGCCGTGCTCGGCGCGTCGGCCGCCAGCCGGATTCCATGCATGGAGTTCAAGAAGGTCACCGCCGCAGTATTCGCAATAAGGCGCGGATAGCGGTGGCTCATGTACGTGAAGAAAAGATCCGGAGGGGTGACCGCCGGCGGCCTCCACCACGGTGTCCTAATCTTGCATTTGTACGTATCCGGGACTCCAGCCGCCACCCCGACAGCCAAATAGCCTACCAAGCTGGGTTCACCGTCCGCGCGATCTGGATAGAGCAACCAAACCTGCTCGTCGTTGTCCCTGAGCGATTCCCACTGCCTCCGGGTGAACGAGGTGCCCTTCAGATGCTTGGTGCCGGGAGGCACCACGGGACGGAGCAGGCCTTCGCTCAGACCGTACGCCTGACGCCGTGACTCGGTTAGCACGAAGTAATGGTTCGCCCCGGTCACCGTGCCGAGCTCCGGAGAGCCATACCCGGACAACGGGGTGAAGCCGGCCGCAACGGCGCGCTTGAAGAGTTGTCGCTGCCACATAGGCAACAGCAGGTCCGTCCACTTGCCGTGCGTGGCCGGGGTCACCGAGTAGTTGTCGAACGGCGCCAGACTGGCCAACTCGTCGGCATGCTCGACATACCACAGCGAAAAGGCGTCACATCCGCCGCTGCCGCGGGCGACGAACAGGACCACCTTTTCGAGCGCGCCCTCGAATTGAAGGGTGTCGAAGAAGACAAGATGCACCTGAGCGAACCGCTCCCGCAGCCACTGACGCACTGGCTCGGCGTAGCCAACCGTCAGAAGCTCGGCCGGCAACACCATTGCCAGGCGTCCGGTAGGCTTCAAGAAGGCGCAGGCATGCACCAGGACAGACGCCCAGGAGGAGGCCAGCCCGGTAAGCCGCACGCCCTGCCGTAACGCCGCGGCGGCTGATCTTCGGCGGTTTTCCCCGGAGTGCTCCTGATATCTCACGTACGGTGGGTTGCCGATGACGGCATCCATGAATGGCAATGGCCCGCCGAGCTGATCCGGCGTAGGGATCAAGAAGAAATCCTCCGCGAGCAGGCGGGCTCCGACCCCGGCGGCCTCGAGGCGACGCCGAGAAGCTTCCAATGACTCGCGATGGAGCTCGACCCCGTACAGCTTTCCACGCACTGCTTCGTTCGCTGCAGTCAGGGCGCTGAGTCGCCTACCGGCTTCAACCAGGAAGACCGACTCTCCGCAGGTCGGGTCGAGCACTCGGGCGGATGGATCGTCGGCGACCGCCCAACGGGCCAAATACCCCGCTATCGAGCGAGGCGTGAAGAAGGCGCCGCGCTGCTTGCGCTCGGCGGTGGGCTGGTCCTGCCGCATGCCGGCAGCCTAGACAGCCCTACCGACAGAACCCGCCCAACCCGCCGGAGCCGGCCGCGGCTGGTGGGTGGGGTCAAAGGCCGTACTCCTCCAGCAGGCGGAGCCAGACCTCGCTGGTGGTGGGGAACGACGGGACGGCGTGCCGGAGGCGGTCGAGCGGGACCTCGCCGACCACGGCGACGGTGGCGGAGTGCAGCAGCTCGGCCAGGTCGGGGCCGACGAAGGTGGCGCCGACCACGACCCGGCGCTCGTCGTCGACCACCAGCTTGGCCTGGCCCCGGTACCCGTCGGCGGTCAGCGCGGCGCCGGGCACGTTGCCGACGTCGCAGCTGACCGAGCGGACCGGCTGGCCCTGGGCGCGGGCCTGGTCCTCGGTCGGGCCGACCTGGCAGACCTGCGGGTCGGTGAAGACGACCTGCGGCACCCAGCGGTGGTCGGCCACGGCCCGGAACGCGTACCCGTCGGCCGGCCGCCCGGCGGCCCTGGCGGCGATCACGTCGGCACAGATCCGGGCCTGGTACTTGCCCATGTGGGTGAGCAGGTTCCGGCCGGTGACGTCCCCGCAGGCGTACAGCCAGCCGCCGTGCGCGTGCAGGTGGTCGTCGACGTCGACGTACCTCCCCGGGGTCAGGCCGACCGAGTCCAGCCCGAGGTCGGCGGTGCTCGGCCTGCGGCCCAGCGCGGCGAGCACCTCGTCCGCCTCGATGCTGGTGCCGTCCCGCAGCGTCACGGTGACCGGGCCACCGGCGGCGTCCCGGCGCACCTCGCTCGCCTCGGCCCCGGTCAGCACCCGGATGTCGGCCGCGCCGAACGCCTCGGCCAGCAGGTCGGAGGCGAACGGCTCGACCCGGCCGAGCAGCCGCTCGCCGCGCCCCACCAGGGTGACCTCGTCGGCGCCCAGCGACCGCATCGCCTGGGCCATCTCGCAGGCCACCACGCCGCCGCCGAGCACCACCAGCCGGCGCGGCGCGGCGGCCGCGTTCGTCGCCTCCCGGCTGGTCCAGGGGTGCGCCTCGGCCAGCCCGGGGATCGGCGGGATGTTCGCGATCGTGCCGACGGCCAGCACCACCGCGTGCCGGGCGGTCACCGTCCGGCCGCCGTCGGCGGTCGCCACCTGCACCCGGCGCTCGCCGGCCAGCCGGGCATGCCCGCGGGCGAGCGCCACCCCGGCGCCGTCCAGCCAGCCCACCTGGCTGGCGTCGTCGTGGCCGAACTGGCTGTCGTCGCGGCCGACGAACCAGTCCCGCCGGGCGAACACCGCGCCGGCGTCCAGCGGCCCGGTGACCGCGCCCGCCACCCCGGGCAACCGCCGGGCCGCGGCGTACAGCTCGATCGGGCGGAGCAGCGCCTTGCTCGGGACGCAGGCCCAGAACGAGCACTCGCCGCCGACCAGCTCGTGCTCGACCAGCAGCGCGGACAGCCCGGCAGCGGCCACCCGCCCGGCCACGTTCTCCCCCGGCGGCCCGCCGCCGATCACGACGACGTCGTAGGTGTCCTGCCCGTCGACCATTGCCGGCCTCCCCTGGGTCGCCGGCAGCGCAGTCTAGGGTGCCGGTGATGACCGTGCCTGCGCCTCCCGTCCCGGCGCCGGCCGAAACGGCCCGGCCCGGGCACGCCACCGGCACGGCCCGGCACCGCGGACGCTCTCCGGTGTGGCCGGTCCTGGTCGGCTGTGCGGCGCTCCGGCTGTGGTACCTGACCACCCGGCAGGCCCAGCTCGACGGCGACGAGGCGATGACCGGGCTGATGGTGCACCGGATCCTCGGCGGCCACTGGTACGCGTTCCTGGCCAACCAGCGCTACAACGGCGCGCTGGAGCAGTACCTGCAGGCGGCGGTCTGGGCGGTGCTCCCGCAGACGCCGTACACCCTCCGGCTGACCGAGGTCGGGCTGGCCGTCCTGGCCTGCTGGCTGGTGTACCGAGTCGGCCTCGAGCTGCTCGGGCCGGCCAGGGCCTGGCTGGCAGCCGCGCTGTTCGCGCTCGGCCCGTTCTTCAACCTGTGGAAGGGGGTGCGCAGCCACGGGCCGTACCCGACCAGCCAGGTCATCGGGCTGCTCGGGCTCTGGCTGGCGTTGCGGCTGCGGGCCGACCACCCGCGGGCCCGCTGGCAGGCCGCGCTGTTCGGGCTGCTGGTCGGCACCGGGGCGTGGCTGTCCTGGGCGTCGGCGTACCTGCTGGTACCGGCGGCCTGCTGGCTGCTGCCGCAAATGCGGCGCCGGCCGGGGCTGCTCGGACCGATCCTCGCCGCCGCAGCCGCCGGCTACCTGCCGGCGGCGGCCTGGACCATCGCGAACGGCCGGTGGGCCGCGTTGGGCGGGCCGCAACCGGACCGGACTCCGTTCGACCGGTTGCGGCTGCTGGCCGGGCCGGTGCTGCGGGAGTTCCTCGGCGTCGGGTACTTCGACGCGGCGCCGGGCTGGCCCCGGATCGCCCAGACCGCGGCGGTCCTCGGCCTGGCCGCGGCGTACGCGGTGGCCTGCTGGCGGCGCCGGGCCGGGCTGGCCGACCTGGTCCTGCTCCAGGACGGCCGGCGCCGGCCGGCGGACGTGCTGCTGGTGGTCCCGCCGGTGGTGGCGGTGCTCTACGCGGTCTCCAAGTACACCTGGTGGGCCGGCGAGCCGCGGTACCTGTTCACCGCGTACCCGGCGCTGGCCCTCGGCCTGGCCGCGCTGGTTCCCCGGGCCCGCCGGCCGGCCGTCACCGTGCCGGTGGCCGCGGCGCTCGTCCTCACGGTGGGCGGGACCTCGGTGCTGACCGCGGTGCGGCACGCCGGTGACGGCGACCCGGGCCGGGACGCCTGCCTGGCCGGCGGGGTCGACTGGCTGACCGGGCACGGGGTCACTGCGGCGTACTCCGACTACTGGACCGGCATGCCGCTGCAGCTCGTCGCCGGCGGCCGGGTGTCGATCGGGCCGATGCTGGCCGGCCGGAGGAAGTTCCCGGAGCTGCGGGAGGCCGCCGACGCGGCCCCGCCGGCATACGTGCTGGGCCACGTCCCCGACCCGATGCGCCAGCAGGAGGACCGGGTTGTCGCCATGGACCGGGCCCTGGCCGGGCATGCGGTGACCGCCACCCGGACCACGGTCGGCTGCCTGACCGTCTACACCGACCTGCGTCCGGCGCTGCGCCCGTGGGAGCTCGGGCTCGGCCAGCCGATGTCACGCTGACCACGGCCGGCCAAGGCCGGTAGCGTTGAGCGGTGCGCCGCGTCCTGCTTTCGCCCCGGTGGTTGCTGGGGCACCTGCTGGCGCTGGCCGCCGCCGTGGTGTGCGTCCGGCTGGGCTGGTGGCAATGGCAGCGCGCGCAGCTCACCGGCTCGCTGCAGAACCTCGGGTACGCGATCCAGTGGCCCGTGTTCGCGGCGTTCATCCTCGCCTTCTGGACCCGGGTGGTGCGCGACCAGGTGCGCCCGCCGAGCCCGGCTCGGCGCACCCGATCGGCCCCGGCCGCCCGGCCGAGGCGCCCGCCGGCACCGGCCGGCCCGCCGCCGGCCCCGCTGGTCCCGGACGACCCTGCGGACGCCGAGCTGATCGCGTACAACCGCTACCTCGCCTGGCTGGCCGAGCAGGACCGGCGGGACCGGTGAGGGCAGCGTGACGACATCGCGCGAGCGCCGGAGCCCGAGCCGGCCGGTCGAGGCGGCGCTGATCCGGTTTCGGGTGGTCGCCTACGTGGTCGGCTCGGGCCTGCTGGTGCTGGTCTTCGTCGGGGTGCCGCTGAACCACCTCGCCCACCGGCCCGGCGTGGTGGCCGTGCTCGGCCCGCTGCACGGCTTCCTCTACATCGTCTACCTGCTGACCGCGGTCGACCTGGCGTTCCGCTGCCGCTGGCCGCTGCTGCGCACCCTGCTGGTGATGCTCGCCGGCACCGTCCCCTTCCTGTCGTTCGTGGCCGAGCGGAAGGTGACCCGCCTCCTGCACGCCCAGTGACGGGCGTGCAGGAGGCGGCCCGTGCAGCAGGCCACTGCGGTCAGGACTGCACGGCCAGCTCCCCGACGATCAGCGGGACCGCGTCGGTGGCGCCGAGGGCGACCAGCCGGACGTACCGGGCCGGCTGGCCGTCGCCGGCCACCTCGTCCCGCAGGGTCGGCGCGGTGACGGTGCCCAGCACCCGCCAGGTGGTGCCGTCCACCGACGCCTCGACACGCTCGCCGGCGCTCTGCGTCGGCTTCGTGATGCCCTTGCCGTTCGGGACGGCGAACGTGGTCACCGGCGAGCGGGTCACCAGCACCGTGCCGATCGGCGCCGACTGGCCGAGGTCGACCCGGATGCTGGCGTCGGCCGTCGGCCCGATCCACTGGGTGATGTCGGTGCCGTCGGCAGCCGCCTCGGGCGGCTCGGCGGTGGCGGGGTCGGCCAGCGTGGGCCGGCACCGGGCGATGTCGGTCGTCGGCGTCTGGTCGGGGCGGCGGGTCGGCAGGGTGAGCGTCCCGGTCAGCGTCTGCGTGCCGCCCGGCGTCTGGACCGTGACCGGCGAGCCGGACAGCAGGCTCAGCTGGGTCTGATCCGGGCCGACCTCGATGCGCAGCACCCGGCCGCGCCAGTGCACCGCCGAGTCGGTCACCCCGGTCAGCTGCGGCGGCAGGCTCGGGTCCAGCACGATCCGGTCGCCACGCCACCGGAAGCCGGTGTAGCCGTACAGGAACTCCTGCAGGAACCCACCCGCGCCGGTGGTGAAGGTGAACGCCCCGTCGGTACGGGACTCGGAGAACTGCTCGTACGGCGGCCGCACGAACGGGTCGATGCTGCGCCGGGTGAAGGTGAACGCCGGGCAGCCGGGGATGCCCAGCTCCGAGCTGATCACCGAGTGGATCGCGTCGGTCATCGACGGGCCCCCCGGGTCGGTGCGCGGCACGTAGAAGTCCAGGTCGGCCTCGGTTACCGCCCGGGACTGCGGGTTCTCCCACGGGTAGTCCAGCAGCGTCACGTCCGCCTGCTTGACCGCGTCACCCGGGTAGCCGGCGTACTCGGGGTGGATCCCGAGGCTGCTGTCGAACAGCACCCGCAGCCCGTCCGCGACCTGGGCCCACTGCGGGCGGGCAGGCTGGCCGAGCAACCCGGCCGCCTGGGTGGCGAACCGCAGCGCGTCCCGAGCCGCGACGTTCGTGTACACGCTGTCGTCGACCTGCTCGACGTACTCGTCCGGCGGGATGACCGTGTTGATGCTGTAGCTGCCGTCCGCGTTGTGCGTCGCCCGGCTGACCCAGAAGTCGGCGATCCCGCGCAGCACCGGCCATCCCTTGGTGGCCAGCCACTGCTGGTCGCCGGTGGCTAGCCAGTACTGCCACATGCCCAGCGAGATGTCGCCGTTGACGTGGATCTCCCACAGCCCGGTGTTCGCCCAGGTCGGGGTGTCCTCCTCACCGGACAGCGCGCTCTCCCACGGGTAGCGGGCCCCGGACCAGCCGGTGTCCGCGGCGTACTTGTACGCCGCGGAGAGCCGGTCCGCCCGGTACTGCAGGCTCTCCGCCGCGATCGCCGGCTCGGTGGCCAGCAGCGAGGGGTACATCCAGGTCTCGCTGTCCCAGAAGACATGGCCGTTGTAGCCGTCCGAGGACAGCCCGCCCGGCGACGGCGCCCACGGCGTGTCGTCCCGGACGCTGGCCAGCAGGGCGAAGAACGCCGAGCGCACCTGTCGCTGCAGCCGGGCGTCGCCGGACACCACGATGTCGGACTGCCAGAGCCGCGCCCAGGCGGCGTCGGAGCCGGACCGCATCCGGTCGTATCCCAGCCGTGCCTCGTCCCGCGAGGTCGTCAACGCCACCGCGAACGGGCTCGCGGAGTCGGTGGACACCGCGACGCCGACCGCCTTGTTGACCGTGTACGACTGGCCGGACCGGACCGCGAACCCGGCGGCCTGCCCGGCGGTCAGCGGGTTGCTCGACGCGACCGGGTTGACCTTCGCGCCGGCCGGCGGGACCAGCGTCGAGGCGACCGCGGCTCGCACGCCGAGGCCGACCGAGGTCATCTGGACCCACTGCGTGCCGTCGCCGTGCCCGGTGCCGGCCGGGTTGACCAGCTCGGCGGCCTGACCGTCGAGCAGGTCGGTGACCGTGACCTGGCCGTCGAAGTGCGGCACCAGGTGCAGCCGCACCATCGCCGCGTGCCGGCGGACCCGGTCCGGGGTGACGTCGTAGGTCAGGTCGACGGTGCGGCCGCCCGGCGAGGTCCAGGTGACCTCGGTGGTCAGCGTGCCGGTGCGCACGTTCAAACTCTGCCGGTACGCCTCGACATGGCCGGTGCTGAGGGAGTAATTGCCGCTGCCGTCGTTGTAGGACAGCGTCGACCAGGCCGGCAGCGCGGCCCGGCGCTCGACCGGCGTCGACGGCGGCAGGCCGGGCGGGGTGAACGGCACCGCCTTCCCGAAGAAGCCGTGCACCTGCGACTGGGTGGGCAGCGGCTCGTCCCGTCCGGGCAGCTGCACCTGCGCGTACCCCTGCCCCTCGAACGGCTGGCGCCCGGCGAGGTAGCCGTTGCCGACGAACATCGGCGCCATCCCGGGGCCGCCGGGCTCGGTGGTGGTCAGCACGAAGCCGGAGTCGTCGACCTGGCTGGGCGCAGCCCGGAGCGCACCTCCGGGCCCGGCGGACGCTCCGGTCGGGGCGGCGAGCAGCGACAGGCCGGTTACCCCGGCTGCAAGCAAGGTGAGAAGCCGGACGCGCATCGGTGCGCCTCCTCGCGTCGAGAGGTGGTCGGCCTCCGGGTTCCCCCTCCCGGCGGGCCGGAAACGTCGCGGCGGACGAGAATGCCGGGATGAGCGAAGGCGGGCGCATCTTCGCGATGAGCGACCTGCACGTCGCGCACTCGGCCAACCGGCGGCTGGTGGAGGAGCTGGACGGCGACACCGACCACGCCGAGGACTGGCTGCTGGTGGCCGGCGACGTGGCCGAACAGGTCGGAGACGTCGCGGCCGTGCTGGGCGGGCTGCGGGAGCGGTTCGGCACGGTCGTCTGGGTGCCGGGCAACCACGAGCTGTGGACCACCCCGCGCGGGGACTCGGCCGGCCTGCGCGGCGAGGCCCGGTACCGGCGGCTGGTGGAGGTCTGCCGGGAGCTGGGCGTTCTCACCCCGGAGGACCCCTACCCTGTCTGGCGCGCCCCGGACGAGCCGCTGGTCGTGGTGCCGCTGTTCCTGCTGTACGACTACACGTTCCGGCCGGCCGGCATGTCGTCCGCGGATGCCATGGCGCTGGCCTGGCGGGCGGGCAACGTTTGCACCGACGAGTTCGTGCTGCACCCCGACCCGTACCCGAGCCGGGAGGCCTGGTGCCAGGCCAGGGTGGCGGCGACCCTGCCTCGGCTGGAGGCGATCCCGGACGACCGGCGCACCCTGCTGGTCTCGCACTGGCCGCTGCACCCGGGGCCGACCGAGGTGCTGCGGCTGCCCGGGTTCTCGATCTGGTGCGGCACCGAGCTGACCGCCGACTGGCACGTGCGCTTCCGGGCCGCGCTGGTGGTGTACGGGCATCTGCACATCCCGCGGACCACCCGGTACGACGGGGTGCGGTTCGAGGAGGTGTCGCTGGGCTACCCGCGGGAGTGGCAGCGCCGTCCGACGCCGCCGCCGGTGCTGCGCCAGGTGCTGCCCGCGCCCACTGGCTAAGGTTCCGGTCCGTGGCCATCCGCAAGATCGCTCCCATCGGTCACCCGGTGCTCCGCCAGCGGGCCAGGGAGGTGTCGGTCGAGGAGCTGCGCGACCCGGCCACCCAGCGGCTGATCGACGACCTGATCGACACGATGCGGGACGCGCACGGCGCCGGCATCGCCGCCCCGCAGGTGCACGAGTCGGTCCGGCTCGCGGTGGTCGAGGTTGGCCACAACCCGCGGTACCCGTACAAGCCGCCGATACCGCTCACCGTGCTGGTCAACCCGGTGCTCGACCCGGTGGGCGAGGAGACCGTCGAGATCAACGAGGGCTGCCTGTCGGTGCCGCTGCGCGGCGACCTGGTCCGGCACGTCACGGTCCGGGCCCGGTACCTGGACCGGGACGGCCGGCCGCACGAGGAGGTCAAGCGGGGGCTGACCGCCGGCACCTTCCAGCACGAGGTCGACCACCTGGACGGGACGCTCATCGTGGACCGGGTCGACCCGCGGACGCTGTCCACCTGGGACCAGTTCGACCGGCACCACCGGGCCGCGTTCGTCGAGCGGATCAGCCGGTTCACCGCGCGCGTCGGGTCATGACCCGCTATTGGTGCGAGTGGGCCTGGCTGGGCGGCGAGCAGGCCACCGCGGCGGTCACCATCCGGGCCGACGGCGACCGGATCGCCGAGGTCGCCGCGGGCAGCGGCGCGCCGCCGGGAGCCGTCGTGCTGCCCGGGATCACCCTGCCCGGCCTGGCGAACGTGCATTCGCACGCGTTCCACCGGGTGCTGCGCGGCCGCACCCACCGGCGCGGGTCGTTCTGGATCTGGCGGGAGCGGATGTACGAGCTGGCCGCGCGGCTCACCCCCGAGACGTACCACGGGCTGGCCCGGGCGGTCTTCGCGGAGATGGCGCTGGCCGGCGTGACCGCCGTCGGCGAGTTCCACTACCTGCACCACGACGCCGGCGGCCGGCCGTACGCCGACCCGAACGCGATGGGCCGGGCCCTGCTGGACGCCGCCGCCGAGGCCGGCGTCCGGATCACGCTGCTGGACACCTGCTACCTGCAGGGCGGTATCGGAGAGCCGGTCGAGGGCGTGCAGGAGCGGTTCTCGGATCGGTCGGTCGAACGGTGGGCGGAGCGAGCCGCCGCGCTCACCGGCGGCCCGACGGCACGCATCGGGGCGGCCGTGCACAGCGTCCGCGCGGTCGAGCCGGCGGCGGTGGCGGTGGTGGCCGGCTGGGCGGCCGACCGGGACGCCCCGCTGCACGTGCACCTGTCCGAGCAGCCGGCCGAGAACGAGGCGTGCCTCGCCCGGCACGGCCGGACTCCTGCCGCCGTGCTGGGCGAGGCGGGCGCGCTCGCCGCCCGGACCACCGCCGTGCACGGCACCCACCTGACCGACGCCGACCGGGCGCTGCTCGCCGGGCGTGGCTGCGGCGTCTGCCTGTGCCCGACCACCGAGCGGGACCTGGCCGACGGGATTGGCCCGGCCGCCGCGCTGCGCGACGCCGGCGTGCCGCTCTGCCTGGGCAGCGACTCGAACGCGGTGCTGGACCTGTTCGAGGAGGCGCGGGCGGTCGAGCTGGACGAGCGGCTGGCCACCGGGGTCCGCGGCCACTTCACCGGTGCCGAGCTGCTCGGCGCCGCCACCGCGGCAGGGATGCGCGCGCTCGGCTGGGACGCCGGCCGGATCGAGCCCGGTCGGCTGGCCGACCTGGCCACCGTCGGGCTGGACAGCGTCCGGCTGGCCGGCATCCGGCCGGAGCACGCCGTGGACGCGCTGGTGTTCGCGGCGACGGCTGCGGACGTGACGCACACCGTGGTCGGCGGCGAGTTGGTCGTCGCGGACCGGTCGCACCGGCGGCTCGGCGATGTCGCGGCGACGCTCCGGGCCGTGTTGCAGGGGCTCTGAACCCGCGCGACGGAGCGTTCCCGCCCACGTGCAGCCCGGCCCGCTGCGGGACGGGCCGGGTTCAGTGCGCCGGGTCGTTGCGTGCAGGCGGCGCCTCCGGGCGTGGGGGCGCGAACTCCGCTCCGCGTTCCTCGCCCTCCGGGCCGCCGCTGAACACCTTGGCGCCCTCCTCCGGCTGACCGTCCGGCGATGGCTCGGGTCGGTGCGCCGGCCCGGACGGCCGGGCCGGCCGCAGGTCGAGCCGCAGCCGCGGGAGCGCGGCCGGCTCGACGCTCTGCAGCCAGGCCACCAGCCGTTCCCGGACGTGGCAGCGGAGGTCCCAGCTGGTCGGCGCGTCGACCGCGCTGACCAGCGCGCGCACCTGGACGAACCCGTTGACCGCGTCCGTCACCTGCAGCACCGACACCCGCCCGTCCCACAGGTCGGTCTGCTCGACGATCCGCCGCAGCTCGTCCCGCATCGCGTCCACCGGGACCGCCCAGTCGACGTCGAGCAGCACGGTGCCGAGCAGCGCCGCCTCGCTCCGGGTCCAGTTCTGGAACGGCTTCTGGGTGAAGTAGGAGGTGGGGAAGACCAGCCGGCGGTCGTCCCAGAGATGCAGCACCACGTAGCTGAGCGTGATGTCTTCGACCCGTCCCCACTCCTCCTCGACGACCACCACGTCGTCCAGCCGCAGCCAGTCGGTGAACGCGAGCTGCACCCCGGCGATCAGGTTGCTCAGCGTGGACTGCGCGGCCAGCCCGGCCACCACGCTGATCACTCCGGCCGAGGCGAGCAGGCTGGTGCCGGCCGTCCGGGCGGACGGGTAGGTCATCAGCATCGCGCCGACCGCGAGCACCGTGACGGCCGCGACGGTGACCCGGCGGACCACCGAGATCTGGGTGCGGACCCGCCGGGCGTGCCGGTTGTCCCGCACATCCACCCGGTAGCGCATGATCGCCGCGTCCTGGATCACGAACGACAGCGCGGTGACCAGCCAGGCCACCGACCCGATCAGGGCCAGGAACAGGGTGTGCTCGACCCACGGCTGCCAGTCCCTGGCCGGCCGCACCGAGTGCAGCGCCGCGTACATCGCGACGAACACCAACGTGACCGCCACCGGTCGCCGGGTGCGCCGGGACAGCTCGGCGGTCAGCGCGGACCGCTGGGCCATCCGGTTGGTGACCAGGTGCAGCACGGACGCGGCCAGCAGGGCGACCGCGCCGGCGCCGAGCACCAGGCCGAGGACGGCCAGCAGGGACGGTGGGTCCTGGGTGCGAATGGGCATCGCCCGCTCCTACCCCGATAGCTGCCCGAGTCATGGCTCGGCCAGTCAGAGGCTAACCCGACATAGGGGACCGGGCCGTGGCTCGCTTCCGAGCCACTAGGTCCCTTACCGCCCGGCGACGAGATGGGCGAGACTGGGCCGATGACCGACGGCACCAGCGCGCCGGAGCCCGGTGACCGGCGCGACACGTTGACCGTGATCGACAACCGCACCGGACGGTCGCAGGAGCTGGCCATCGAGGCGGGCACCATCCGGGCCGCCGACCTGCGCCGGATCAAGGTCTCCGACGACGACCCCGGGCTGCTGACCTACGACCCGGCGTTCACCGCGACCGCGAGCTGCCGCAGCGCGATCACCTTCATCGACGGCGACAAGGGGATCCTGCGCTACCGCGGCTACCCGATCGACGAGCTGGCCGAGAGGAGCAGCTTCCTCGAGGTGTGCTACCTGCTGATGAACGGTGAGCTGCCCACCACGCCGCAGCTGGAGGAGTTCACCCACCTGGTCAAGTGGCACACGTTCGTGCACGAGAACGTGAAGAAGTTCATCGACGGCTTCCACCACGACGCCCATCCGATGGGGATCCTGGTCGGCACGGTCGGGGCGCTGTCGACCTTCTACCCGGAGGCGAAGGACTTCACCGACCCGGTGAACCGGCGGCTGCAGATGGCCCGGCTGATCGCGAAGATGCCGACGCTGGCGGCGTTCGCGTCCCGGCACTCCCGCGGCCTGCCGTACGTCTACCCGGACAACACCCTCAGCTTCCCGGGCAACTTGCTGAACATGATGTGGAAGATGTCCGAGCCTCGGTACGAGCCGGACCCGGTCCTGGAGCACGCCCTGGACGTGCTGATGATCCTGCACGCCGACCACGAGCAGAACTGCTCGACCAACGCGATGCGGGCGGTCGGCAGCTCCCGGGTCGACCCGTACTCCGCGGCCGCCGCCGCGGTCGCCGCGCTCTACGGCCCGCTGCACGGCGGGGCGAACGAGCAGGTGCTGCGGATGCTCCGGGAGATCGGCTCGGTGGACAACATCCGCTCCTACGTGGACCGGGTGAAGAGGGGCGAGTTCCGGCTGATGGGCTTCGGCCACCGGGTCTACAAGAACTACGACCCGCGGGCCAAGGTGGTCCGCCGGGTGGCCGAGGACGTGTTCAAGGTGACCGGGCTCAACCCGCTGCTCGAGGTCGCCGTCGAGCTGGAGCGGATCGCCCTGCAGGACGAGTACTTCATCGCGAAGAAGCTCTATCCCAATGTGGACTTCTACACCGGCATCATCTACCAGGCGATGGGCTTCCCGGTCGAGATGTTCCCGGTGCTGTTCGCGATCGGGCGGATCCCGGGCTGGCTGGCGCAGTGGGAGGAGGGCCTGCTCGACCCGGAGCAGCGCATCGCCCGGCCGCGGCAGATCTACATCGGACCGGACGAGCGGCCGTACCGGACCATGGAGGACCGGGGCCACGCCGAGCTGGACCTGGTCGAGCCGCCGATGAAGCCGATCGGCGGGGACTAGGGCGCCGTCGTCGAGCGGAACCGGGAGATCTCGCCGACGATCTCGGCGGCGGCCGAGCAGCAGACCGCCACGGCGACCGAGATCTCCCGCGGGATCGCCGCGGTGGCCGGCTGGGCCGGTCGACCTCGCAGGTGACCGAGGAGTCGGCGGCCGGGTCCCGGTCGCCGGCCGGCATGGCGGCCTCGCTGCATGGCATGCGTCGCCCAGTTCCAGCTCACCACCCCATCGGGCACTCTCCGTCGCCACTCGTATCTGAGAGTAGTCAGTGCCGCTCTCCCCCGTCGGCAAGACGCTGCGCGGGGTCGTCCGGGAGATCGGACCGGCTTCGCGACTGGACGAACGGGGGGAACGTTCATGCGCAGAACGAGAGTGGCCGGGCTCGGCCTGGTGATCGCGGTCGGGGCGCTCGGCTGGCCGGCGCTCGACTCGCCGGCCGGGGCTCATCCAGCCGCGGCCAAGCAGGCGGCGGGCCAGTCGGCGGCGGCCCAGCAGGTGGCCGCCCGGGGCAGCGGGGTGACCGGCGGTGTGCCCGGCCTGACCGCGGACGCGGTCCGGACGCAGGTCGGCGTCGGTGCCGACGCGCAGCAGCGCGCGCTGACCCAGTACTGGACGCCACAGCGGATGCGGCTGGCGATCTCGGCCGACCAGCAGCCCGCGGTCCGCACCGCAGCGGCCAAGCTGCGGGTCACCCAGGCTCGACAGGCCGCGGCGGCCCGGACCGCCGCCCGGACCGGCGCCGGCGGTGCGGCCCGCGCCGGCGTGCAGGCGCGGCCGACCGGGCCGGTCGGGCAGGTCGACCCGGTGGCACCGCGGCTGGCCGAGCCTGGGGTGGGTCAGCCCCGAGCGGCCCAGTCCCGGACGGCCCAGTCTCCGGCGGCACATTCGGCGGCGGCCCAGTCTGGGAGGACCCAGTCGGGGGCGGCGGCCCAGTCTCCGGCGGCGGCCCAGTCCGGGAGGAACCAGTCGGGGGCGGCGGCCCGGTCCGGGGCGGCCCAGTCCGGGGCGGCCCAGTCCGGGGTGGCCCAGTCGGGGGCGGCCCAGTCCGGGGCGACGGCGCGGACCGCGGCCGGCCCCACCCTGACCGCAGGGCTGGCCTCGTTCAACCCGGGCTACCCGGCCGGGCATCCGGTCGCCCGCACGTACGGCAAGGTGTTCTTCACCAACACGACGAACCACCTCAACTACGTCTGCTCGGCGACCGTGGTGAACTCCGAGGGCCGGGACGCGGTGTGGACCGCCGGCCACTGCGTGCATGGCGGCGCCGGCGGTAGCTGGCACGCGAACTGGGTCTTCGCGCCGAACTACTACTACGGCGCGAACGCGTACTACGGGCTGTGGTACGCGAACCAGCTGTGGACCCGGACCGGCTGGGCGAGCTCGTCCGACCTCACCGAGGACATGGGGGTGGCGATCGTCGGCACCCGGTACGGCTACCACATCGTCGACTACACCGGCGGTCAGGGCATTGCGTGGAACTACAGCAAGGACTACTACGCCTACGACTTCGGCTACCCGCAGGAGGCGCCGTTCGACGGCGGCAGGCTGATCGGCTGTGCCGGCACCACGTTCCCGGAGTGGACGTTCCTGTGGTGGAGCGCGGACACCATCGGCCTGCACTGCGACATGACCCGCGGCTCCAGCGGCGGCGCGTGGCTGCGCTGGTTCAACGGCAGCTGGGGCTACATCAACGGGCTGAACAGCTACAAGTACGACAACGATCCGTCCACGATGTACTCGCCGTACTTCGACGGTGCCGCCAGCAGTCTCTACAACACGATCCGCTACCGCTAGCACGCCGGTTCGGTGGGGCGGGAGTCTCTCCCGCCCCACCGTCCGTTTAGGACGGGCCGATGGCCCGGAACGCGGTGCGGAGCGCGCCGAGATGCTCGTCGGCGCTGTGCAGCCCGAGGCCCATCGTGTTGACGCCGAGGTGGGTGGCGCCGAGCTCACGCCAGCCGGCCACCCATTCGGCGGTCATCTCCGCTGGGGTGCGGCCCAGGTTCAGCCGCGCCTCGATCCCGATGCCGGCCGGATCCCGACCGGCCTCCCGGGCGTAGCCGCGCAGCCGGTCGAGCATCTCGGCCGCCCGGCGGTCCGGCGACCGTTGCGGCATCCACCCGTCGCCGAGTCGACCTACCCGGCGCAGCGTGGCCTCGGCGCTGCCGCCGAACCACACCGGGATCGGCCGGCGGACCGGCAACGGGTTGATGCCGGCGTTGTCCACCTGGTGCCAGCGGCCGAAGAAGGTCACCGCCTGCTCTGTCCACAGTGCACGGAGCAGCTCGACCTGCTCCTCGCTGCGCACGCCACGGTTCTCGAACGACTCGCCCAGCGCGTCGTACTCCACCCGGTTCCAGCCGATCCCGATGCCCAGCCGCATCCGGCCTCCGCTGAGCACGTCCACCTCGGCCGCCTGCTTGGCGACCAGCGCGGTCCGCCGCTGCGGCAGGACGAGCACGCCGGTGACCAGCTCGACCGACCGGGTCACCGCGGCGAGGTAGCCGAACAGGACGAACACCTCGTGGAACGGCGAGTCGCTGGTGTACGGCCCGGACCAGTCCGGCCGGGTGTCCAGCCCCGCGCCCAGCACGTGGTCGTAGGCCACCAGGTGCCGGTAGCCGAGATCCTCGGCCCCCTGGGCCCAGGCCCGGATCGCACCGGGGTCGTTGCCGATCTCCGTCTGCGGAAAGACCGCGCCGATCTGCATCGTGCCGCTCCTCTTCGGACGGTCACCGATGGGTGACCAGGCCGGTCAGCTGCCCGCGGCCGGTGGCCAGGCGGCCGATCGCCGCCAAGGCGTCCTTCGTCGGCGCGCCGTCGGCCACTCCGGCCAACGATCTGAGCGTGTAGACGGTGAACCGGTAGTGATGTGTGCCGGACGGCGGGCAGGGCGGCGTCCAGCCGATTCGGCCGGCGGAGTTGCCGGCCTGTTTCGCGCCCGCCGGCAGCGCGCCGCCTGCCGCCAGCTCGGTGGTGGAGCCCGGCAGGTCGGCGACCACCCAGTGCACGAATGTGCCGCCGGGCGCGTCCGGGTCGTCGACCACCAGCGCCAGCGCGGCCGCGCCGTTCGATCCGGACCAACGCAAGGGTGGCGACTGCCCCCCGCCCGTGCAGGTGAACTGCTCCGGGATCGCCGCGCCGTCGGCGAATGCGCTGCTGGTCACGTGCACCGTGGTGGGCACGCTGGGCGCCGGCAGGCCGGCGCCACCGCCACCGCACCCGGCGACCAGCGCGCTCCCCAGCAGGCCGGAGACGATCATCCGCCCGGACATCCGACGATCCTGCCACGGCCTCGGAGCGCCAGCCACCCCAGGTCACCGGCCGCCGGCGCACCGGGGATCGGGCGCCCCGGACGGCGCGACGGCCGTCTCGATGGACGGCAGCGTGGGCGTGCCGTGGCCGGGCGACGGCGATCGGGGAGGATGACGGCGTGCAGACGATGGAGCCCGTGGAGTTCGTGCATCCGGTGAACGTGCGGTACCTGGAGGTCGACCTCCAGGGCGTGGTCTTCAACATGTGGTACCTGGCCTACGTCGACGACGCGATGACCGGCTTCCTCGCCGCGCACGGCCTCCGGTACCGCGACCTGATCGCCGCCGGCTGGGACGTCATGGTGGTGCACACCGAGCTGGACTGGCGGGACGGGCTGCGCTGGGGCGACGAGGTCGGGGTCGCGGTCCGGCTGGTGCAGCTCGGCCGGACCAGCTTCCGGCTCGGCTTCGAGTTCCGCCGGGACGCGGAGGCGGTGGCGACCGCCGAGATGGTCTACGTCTGCATCGCCACCGACGGCACCGGGAAGCGGCCGATCCCGGACCTGCTCCGCGCCGGGCTGGGCGCGGCCGCGGTCGGGTAGCCGCAACCCGTTGGCCGAGCCTCGGTCAGAAGGTGCCGATGCTGACGAAGATCGTGACCGTGGACCCCCTGGCCAGGATGCTTCCGGCCGGCGGCGACTCCCACACCACCCGGTGGAGGTCCCTTTTCCCCCCGTAGGTGACCGGGACGGCGCTGACCCGGAAGCCTACGGCGGTGAGCACCGACGTGGCCTCCGGCTGCCGCAAGCCCACCACGTTCGGCACCAGGACCTGACTCGGCGGCGGCGGGGGCGGAGTCGTGGTGCGGCGCGGTGGGCTGGTCGGTGTCGGCTTCGGCGTCGGGCTGGGCCGGACAGCGGTGATGCTGGTGATCGCGATGGTCGGCAGCCGCGAGGCGATCGGCGCCGGCAAGGTGACCGTCGGCCAGGGTGACACCGTCGTGATCACCGGGTCCGGACTGGGCGGCCGGCTCGCGGTCGTCGACGCAGGCGGGTGCGCGGCGGTCGGCCGCGGCGGCGGGTGCGGCAGGCTGGCCAGCAACCAGGCCACACCGGACAGTCCGAGCAGCGCGAGGGCGCAGAGCGCGGCCAGCAGGGGCCAGCGGCGCTCCCGTTCGCGCGGCGCGCCGTCGGGCAGCGACTCGTCCGACCCGCCGATCTCGAACAGGGCGTCGGTGCCGACCAGTTCCGGCGGACCGGCCGGATCGGGGAAGTCGGCCGGATCGGGGAGGAGGGCCGGCGGGTCCGACACGGTCGGCTCGACCGGTTCGGGTAGTGCTGCCGGTTCGGTCAGCAGCGCCGGCGGCTCGACCGGCTCCGGCGCCGCCGCCGGCTCGGTGGGCTCGACCTCCGCGGTCGGCCCGACCGCTTCGACCGGCGCCCTCGGCTCGACCGGCTCCGCCGCCGCCGGCGCGGTCCACTCGACCTCCGCGGTCGGTCCGACCGCCTCGACCGGGGCCCTCGGCTCGACCGGCTCGCGCGGCCGCACCAGTTCGGGTGGCGTGGTCGGCTCGGTTGGCTCGACCATCGCGCCGGGCTCGGTCGGCTCAGCCTGCTCGGCTCGTCTGGTCGGCTCGGTCGGTCCGGCGTTCTCGTCGTTCATCGGACCGGCGCGACCGTGACCGGGATGCCGTTGAGCACCGCGGTGCCGGACAGGGGGTCGAGCGGCGTCGGATCGGTCAGCACGTTGCTGTTCACCCCCGGGTGGGCGGCCGCAGTGGCCAGTCGGGTGCCCGGACGGTCATGCCCCCAGCCATGCGGCAGGCTGACCACCCCTTCCCGCACCGCGTCGGTCACCTCCACCTCGGCCTGCACCTCGCCGACCGCCGACCGCACCGAGGCGGACCCGCCGGCGGTCAGCCGGAGCCGCCGCGCGTCGGCCGGATGCACGTGCAGGGTGCACCGGTTACGACCCTTCACCAGCGGCTCCAGGTTGTGCATCCACGAGTTGTTAGAGCGCAGGTCACGGCGGCCGACCAGGAGCAGGCCGGCCGGCGGTCGGCTCAGCGCGGTGGCCAGCCGCGGGATCTCGGCCAGCAGTTGCGGCGGCGCCAGCTCGACCCCCCCGCTCGGGGTGCGCAGCACCTCGGGCAGCCGCGGCGCGAGCGGACCGAGGTCGATCCCGTGCGGGTGCCGCTCGAGCATGTCGAGGCTGAGCCCGTCCGGGTGGGCGCCCAGCCCGTTCCCATACGGGCCGGCGCGCAGCAGCATGTCCAGCAGCCGCTCCTCCCGGCGTCGGATCCCGGCCGCGCGCAGCAGCTCCGCGGCATCCCGCCCGAACACCCGGGACGACGGGTCGGCGACCAGCCGGCCGGCCAGCTCGCCGGCGACCGTGTCGTCCAGCCGGTCGGCGGACAGGCCGTCCCCGAGCGCCACACAGGCCAGCCGCAGCAGGGTCAGCGACTCGGGCTGCTCGGACGGCTCCAGCGGGACGGTCGGCCCGGCGAAGTGCGCCACGTTGCGCACAGCCAGCGCGTTGAACGTGATGTCGTAGTGCGACCGGGCCAGCGGGGACGGCGCCGGCAGGATCACGTCGGCGTGCCGGGTGGTCTCGTTGAGATAGATGTCCACGCTGACCATGAGGTCCAGCGAGCCGAGCGCCGCCTCCAGCCGTTCCGCGTTCGGCGCGGACAGCGCCGGGTTGCCGGCGACCGTCACCAGGCCGCGCACCCGGGTGCCGTCCGGGTTGGGCGTGTCGATCTCCTCGGCCAGCGCCGCGGTCGGGAACTCGCCGAGCGTGCTCGGTAGGCCGCGGACCCGGGTGCGCCGGGAGCCCGGGATGCGGATGCCGCGGCCGACCCCGGGCCGGCCCTGGGTGTTCGGCCAGCCGGCGGCCGGCTTGGGGAACAGCACCCCGCCGGGCCGGTCCAGGTTGCCGGTCAGCGCGTTCAGCACGTCCACCAGCCAGCTCGCCACGGTCCCGAACTCGGTCGTGGTGGTGCCGATCCGGCCGTACACCGCGGCGCTCGGCGCGCCGGCCAGCTCGCGGGCGACCCGCCGGATCGTCCCGGCGTCGATGCCGCACACCTCGGCGACCTTCTCCGGGGCGAACGCGCTCACCGCGGCCCGCACCTCGGCGACCCCGACCAGGTGCGGGTCGGCCGGGCCGAGCCGGACCAGCTCCTGGTCGAACAGCGTGTGCGCCAGCGCGGCCAGCAGGAACGCATCCGTGCCCGGGCGGATCGGCAGGTGCTCGTCGGCGACGGCCGCGGTCCTGGTCCGGCGCGGGTCGACCACGACCAGCCGGCCGCCGCGGGCCCGGAGCCGGCGCAACCGCCGCGGGACGTCAGCGGCGGTGAACAGGCTGCCGTTGGAGACCATCGGGTTCGCCCCGAGCACCACGAAGTAGTCGGTGCGGTCGATGTCCGGGACGGCCACGCTGGTCTCGCTGCCGAACATCAGCCCGGACGCGACCTGCTTCGGCCACTGGTCCAGGGTGGCGGCGCTGAACCGGTAGCCGGTGCCCAGTGCCCGGATCAGCACCGGCAGGTACAGCAGGGCGGCGTGGTCGTGCACGTTCGGGTTGCCGAGGTAGATGGCGACCGCGTCCCGGCCGTACCGCTCCAGCAGCGGCGGCAGCCGGCGGGAGATCTCGGCGAACGCGTCGTCCCAGCCGACCTCGCGCCACGTGTCCCCGGTGCGCAGCATCGGGGTCCGCAGCCGCTCCGGGTCATCGTGCAGCCGGCCGACCGAGGCGCCCTTCGGGCAGATGTACCCGGCGCTGAAGACGTCTTCCCGGTCCCCGCGCACCGTGCCGACCCGACCGCCGTCGTGCACCTCGAGCTCCAGCCCGCACATCGCCTCGCACAGCGGGCATGTCCGGTAGGCGAGCGTCGTCATCCAGGCCTCCGCGATGGTCGCCCCGCCCGGCACTGTACCGGCGGGAGCAGGTCCGAGTCGGGCTACCGGCGCTTTACCGCCGCCGACGTACGTTGGAGGGCATGGTCTCCTGGCGCCGCTGGGGCGCGGTGGCCGCCGGCGTGGCGGTGCTGATCGGGATCCCCCCGGCGGCCGGGCGGCTGTCGGCACGGTCGAGCCCGATGACCGCCCAGGCGCTGTTGACCGCGATCCAGGGGTCCGGCCGGGCCGGGTACTCCGGCTACGCCGAGGCCGACGGTGGGCTGGCGTTGCCGCTGACCAGCCGGTTCTCCGGGTTGGCCGACCTGCTCGGCGGGCACACCCGGCTGCGGGTGTGGTGGCGCACCGACCGGGACTGGCGGGTCGACGCGGTCGGCGTCACCGGCGAGACAGACCTGCACCGCACCGGCCGCGGCGCCTGGACCTGGGAGTACGAGAGCAACCGGGCCACGTTCTCGGTCGAGCCGGCGGTCCGGCTGCCCCGGCACACCGACCTCGACCCGGCCCAGTTCGGCCGCCGGCTGCTGTCCGAGGCGGAGCCGGCCGAGGTCGTCCGGCTGCCGACCCGGCGGATCGCCGGCCGGGACGCACCCGGGCTGCGGCTGCACCTGAACGACCCGCAGGCCACGATCACCCGCATCGACGTGTGGGCCGACCCGGGCACCGGCCTGCCGGTGCGGGTGGAGGTGTACGGCGCGGGGCAGAGCCGCCCCGCGCTGCAGACCGGGTTCCTGGACTTCGACCCACGCACCCCGGACCCGGCCACGACCGCGTTCCGGCCGCCGCCGGGAGCCCGGACCTGGCTGGAGCGCGACACCGACGTGGCGGCCATGGTCGACGAGATCAGCCCGGTGCTGCCGCCGGACGTGCTGGCCGGCTACCCGCTCCGGCATCGGGTGGAGGGTCTCGGCGCGGTCGGAACCTACGGCCGGGGGGCCACGGTGCTGGTCGCCGTGCCGCTCCCCGGTCGGGTCTCCGGGCCGCTGCTGGACGAGCTCGGCAAGGCCCCGGGAGTGCGAAAGACGTCGGCCGGCGTCCTGCTCGCGGTCGGCCCGCTGACCCTGCTGGTGGCGGATGCGCCGCAGACGGTGGTGCTGGAGGGGGACCCGTCCGGCATCTTCGAGGTCCGGTCCTGGCTGCTGGCCGGCACGGTGACCGCGGACACCCTGCTGCGCGCGGCGGCCGACCTGGCCGCGCACCCGCCGAGGCTGCGATGACCGGCGACCCCTCGGACCAGGCGGCGATCCGGACAGTCCGGCTGACCAAGCGGTTCGGCTCGCTGACCGCGGTCGACCGGGTCGACCTGGACGTCCGGCGCGGCGACGTGTACGGCTTCCTCGGCCCGAACGGCTCCGGGAAGACCACCACGGTACGGATGCTGCTCGGCCTGGTGCTGCCGACAGCGGGACGGGTCGAGGTGCTCGGCGAGGCGATACCCAGGCGGGGCCGCCGGGTCCTGCACCGGGTCGGCACGATCGTCGAGGAGCCGGCCGCGTACGGCCACCTGTCCGGGCGGGCCAACCTGGCCCTGTTCGACGCCGCCGGTGCCGGCGGGCCGCGGCGTACCCGGCGGAGCCGGATAGAGGCCGCGCTGGACCAGGTCGGGCTGGCCGGGGTCGGCCGGCGCCCGGTCAAGGCGTACTCCCTGGGCATGCGGCAGCGGCTCGGGCTGGCCGCGGCGCTGCTCCGCCAGCCGGAGTTGCTGGTGCTCGACGAGCCGACGAACGGGCTCGACCCGCAGGGCATCCGGGAGGTCCGGGACCTGCTGCTGGCCCTGAACGCGGCGGGCACCACCATCTTCCTCTCCAGTCACCTGCTCGCCGAGGTGGAGCAGATGTGCAACCGGGTGGGCGTGCTCGACCGCGGCCGGCTGGTGCTGCAAGAGGATCTGGCCACGGTGCGGGCGCCCACCGGGCGGGTCGTGGTCTACACCCCGGACGTCGACACGGCGGTGGGGCTGCTGGACGGTCGGGTCGGCGAGCGGGCCGGCGACCGGCTGGTGATCGCCACCGACGATCCGGCCGAGCTGAACCTGCGGCTGGTGTCTGGCGGGGTGCGGGTGCGCGAGCTGTCTCCCGAGCGGCGCACGCTGGAGCAGGTCGTGCTGGCCGCGACGAGCGCCGGCAGCGACCGGGTGGACGGGTCCCGGCTGGCGCCGGAGCCGGCGCCGGAGCCGGACCGGGCGCGCTATGCCGAGCCGGACCGGGCGCGGGACGTCGAGCCGGCCGAGCCGGACCCCGGCTGGCATCCAGGGCGGGGGGCGGAGCGGTGATCGCTGTCGAGCTGGGCAAGCTGTTGCGCCGCCCGCGCACCTGGATCGTCATCGCGCTGCTGGACGCGCTGCCCACGCTGGTCGCCATCCTGCTCCGGGTCACCCACGTTGCCCCGCGCCCCGGCGAGGGCCCCGCGCTGCTGTCCGCGGTGCTCTCCAACGGCCGGCTCTTCCCGGCGGCCGCGCTGGCCATCGTGCTGCCGCTGTTCCTGCCCGTGTCGGTGGCCGTGGTGGCCGGCGACGCGGTCGCCGGCGAGGCGCAGGCCGGGACGCTGCGCTACCTGCTGGCCCGCCCGGTCGGCCGGACCAGGCTGCTGGTGGCCAAGCTGGTCAGCACGCTGGTGTTCGTGTTCCTCGCCGTGGTCGTGGTGACGGTGACCGCCTACTTCGTCGGCACCCGGCTGTTCGGCAGCCAGCCGCTGGCCGTGGTCAGCTCCGTCTCCGGCACCCCGCTCACTCCCCGCGACGCGACCGTGCGCACCCTGCTGACCATGGTGTACGTGGCGCTGTCGATGCTCGGCGTCGCGGCCGTCGCGCTGTTCCTGTCCACGGTCACCGACTCGCCGCTGGCCGCCGCGCTCGGCGCGCTGGCCATCCTGGTGACCTCCACGCTGCTGCTCACCCTGGACGCGGCCCGGGCGCTGCAGCCGTACCTCCCCACCCGATACTGGCTGTCGTTCGTGGACCTGTTCCGGCAGCCGATCCTGTGGCGGGACATCGTGCGCGGGGTGAGCCTGCAGGCGGTCTACGTGCTGGTGCTGCTCGGCGCCGCCTGGGCCAACTTCACCACCAAGGACATCAAGAGCTGAGCCGGGCACAGTCCACTATGGACAGCGGTGTCGGCGAGCTGGGCGTGAGCTCGGCGAGCACCATGCCCTGCACCACCCGGTCGGTGGGCAGCCCGGAGTGCGGCACCTGGGACCGCGGGCAGACGCTCTGCACGGTCAGGTCCAGCGCACCGTCCAGCCGGGCCGAGTCCGGCGGGGTCACCACTTGGTCCACAGTGGACCAGATCGACACCCAGGTCGGGCCGTCCGGGGTCTCGTCGCCCGAGTTGAGCCGGGTGAGCAGCGCGCTGTCCGGCACGAGCTGCAGGCAGGCGGCCGGGCACTGGCCGGGCAGCAGCGAGCCGGCCAGGCTGGCCAGCTGGGTGCCGTGGTGCGGCGACCCGAGCGTGACCACCCGACGAGCGAGCGAGCCGCCACCGTCGTCCCGGACCCACAGTCGGGCCACCACGCCGCCGGCGGAGTAGCCGACGACGTCCACGGACGCCGCCCCGGTCCGGGCCAGCGCCTGGTGCGCCGCCGCGTCCACCTCGTGCGCCTGCTCGGCCAGGTCGCCGGTCCCGCCGCTGGGCAGCGCGACCACGGTGGCGTCCTTCCCGGCCGCCCGCAGCCGTCGGGCCAGCACCTCCAGGCCCGCGGTCGACCCGCCGTACCCCGGTACCAGCAGCACCGGCCCCGGCCGGTCCTGGGCCACCGGCCGCGGCGCCGATCCCCCGCTGGCGCGCACCACGACGGTGACCACGACCGCGACCACGACGGCGAGCAGCACCGCCACCCCGCCGAGCACCAGCCGCCGCCGCGCCGGAGCCAGACCGGACAGCACCCCTCCAGTCTGCCCCCACCTCACGCCGACCTTGGCCACGTCGCCGGGTGGCGGGGCCGCGATCCGGGGAGTCAACCGAGATCGGCGCGAGGAGGTGGGTCAGCCCTTGGTGGCGCCGCCGGTCAGGCCCTTGACGAACTGTTTCTGCAGGGCCAGGTAGAAGACCAGCACCGGCAGGGTGGCCAGCAACATCATCGCGAACACGCTGCCGAGGTCGACCTGGTACTGGCCGATCGCGCGGTAGACGCCGGTGGTCACGGTGGTGCCCGAGCCGGGACCCAGGATGATCAGTGGGTCGATGAAGTCGTTCCAGATCCACACCCCGAGGAAGATCAGCACGCTGGCGGTGGCCGGGCGCAGCAGCGGGAAGACGATCTGCCAGAACACCTGGAGCCGGCTGGCCCCGTCGATGGCGGCGGCCTCCTCCAGCTCCACCGGCACGCTGCGGATGAACCCGGTGAAGACGAACACCCCGAACGGCACGTAGTAGCCGACGTTGAACAGCACCAGGCCCTGCACGGTGGTCATCAGGTGGGCGAGCTGCAGCACCTTGGCGACCGGGATGAGGATCACCTGCGGCGGGATCATCAGCCCGCACAGCAGCACCAGGGTCAGCACCCGCCCCCAGCGGCTGCGGTTGCGGGCCAGGTAGTGCCCGAGCATGGCGGACAGCGCGGTCAGCACCAGCACCGACAGCGCGGTCACCTCGACGCTGTTGGTCAGGCTGGCCCAGAACAGCCGGTCCGGCCGGGTGAGCGCGGCGGTGATGTTGTGCAGGGTGGGCGGGATCGGCAGCGAGGCCGGCGACTGGCCGATCTTCTCCGTCGGCTTGATGACGTTGACGCAGGCCAGGTAGAGCGGGATGAAGAAGATCGCGCTGAGCAGGATCGCGGTGACCGGGCGAAGCCACGGCAGCGCGAAGCGGTCCAAAGAGGACCGACTCGCAACGGTGGCGGTCGGTGCCCGCTCCTCGGGCTCGCTCAAAGGTCGACCTCCCGGCGCTGCAGCACCCGCAGGGTGACCGCGGTCAGGATCGCCACGATCACCAGCATCACGACCGCCATCGCCGACGCGTAGCCGATGTGGTTCGCGTCGAAGCCGGTGGCCAAGACATTGAACGCGATCGTCGCGGTGGTGCCGGAGCCAGGGCCGCCGTTCGTGATGACCTTGACGTAGTCGTACACCTTGAACGCGGAGATCAGCAGCACGACCGAGTTGATGGTCAGCGCGGGCGCCAGCAGCGGCCAGGTGACCATGTGGAACCGGCGCACCGGCCCGGCGCCGTCGATTGCCGCCGCCTCCAGCAGCTCGGTCGGCACGCCCTGCAGCCCGGCCAGGTAGACCACGACGCAAAAGCCGAGCATCTGCCAGGACAGGATGCTGGCCAGCGAGTAGAGCGCGTAGCGCGGATCGGACAGCCAGCCCGGCGGGTCGGCCACGCCAAGGCCGCGCAGCGCCTGGTTGACCGGCCCGTCGGTGTCCAGCAGCCGGGTCCAGATCACGCTGACCACGACCGAGCTGAGGATGATCGGGGTGAAGAACACGCTGCGCAACGCGGTGTACAGCCGGCCGCGCTTGTCCAGCAGCAGCGCCACCGCGAGGCCGAGCACGTTCGGCACGATCACCACGATCAGCGTGATGATCGTGGTCACCTTGAGCGCGGTGAGGAACACCTCGTCGTGGAACAGCAGCCGGTAGTTGCGCAGCCCGAGGTATCGCACCGGCGGGTTGAACGGGTTGTAGTTGGTCAGGCTGTAGCCGAAGCTGATCCCGATCGGCGCGACCACAAAGCAGAGGTAGACCAGCACGCCGGGCGCGGCGAACGTGGCGAAGTGCCAGAGCCGGGGCAGCACCGGGCGCCGGTGGCGGCGGCGCCCGCCGGGCTCCGGCGGTGGCCGCGGCGCGGGCTGCAGGCGCCGGACCGGCGCCGGTGAACCGGAGTCACCGGCGCCGGCCGCGGCCGCCCCGCTCAGGACGCCTTCGACCATTCCGTGTCGAGGAAGGCGCACGCCTGAGCAACCGTCTTCCGGCCGGTGATCAGGTCTTGGGCCGCCTGGTCGACCTTGTCGGTCATGCCCGGGAGCAACCCGTCGTCGGCGGTTTCCCAGCGGAACGCGTGCACCACCGCGTTCTGCTTGAACGCCTCCTCGTAGAGCTGATACCCGGCCTGGTAGACGGGTCCCACGTCGCTCGGCGGGGTGTAGCCGTTGATCGCCGGGATCAGCCCGTCGGACCTCACCGAAGTGTCGATCTGCGCCTTGTCCAACTGGAACGCCAGGGCGAACTGCTTTGCCGCATCCAGGTTCCTGGCCGTGGCGCTGACCACCATGCCGCCGCCGGTGTACGCCGGCACGATCAGCCGGCCGTCCTGGGTCGGGAAGTCGAACACGCCGATGTCGAAGGCGTGCTTCTTGCTGTCCGCCGACGCGGCGAACCAGTTGCCCATCGGGTACATCGCGCCCTTGCCGTCCAGGAACGCCTGCTCGGTGGCGGCGTAGTCGCGGGACACGTCGCGCTTGTCGATGTACCCCTTCGCGGCCAGGTCGGCGAACTTGGCGACCGCGGCCTCGAAGTCGGGATCGGTGAACTTCACCTTGTTCGCCCGCCGCTGGCTCATCCAGTCCGGGGTCCTGCCATACACGTCGACGCTGACCACCCCGGCCAGGATCATGGACGAGGCGAACCCGTCCTTCCCGCCGCCGATCACGAACGGCGGGTAGCCCTTGGTCTTGAGCTTCGCGGCGGCGTCCAGCAGCTCGGCCCAGGTCTTCGGGGTCGAGGAGATGCCGGCCGCGGCGAACATCTTCTTGTTGTAGTAGACCGGCGGGATCGTCTGGGTGTTCGCCGGCAGCTGGTAGTACTTCCCGTTGATCGGGTTCGCGGTCGGGAACTGGAAGTCCTTCAGCTCCTGCGGCGACCAGGCGTAGAGGTTGCCCGCCTCGGCGAACCCGGCCGGCGAGACCGCGATCATCACGTCCGGGAACTGGCCGGATGCCAGCAGCTGCTTCGCGTACGTGGTGCGGCCGTCCGCGGTGGGCGAGACCAGCTTCTTGACCGAGATGTCCGGGTGCTTGTCGGTCACCCGCTTGATCGCCGCGTCCCAGTACTGCGCGCTCAGGTTCGGGGTCTCGAAGGTGAGGAAGGTGATCTGCTTAGTGGCGCCGCCGCCGGTGCCGCCGCTCGACTGCGTCTTGGTGCTCGCCGTGCACGCGCTCAGTCCCACGACAGTGGCCAGGACCGCTGCCCAGAGCGCCAGGAACCGTTTCATCGCGGGCCAACCTTTCCGTCGTTGGGGGGCCGGCCAAGCGCGATTAGATCGGATGTCTGCTCCGCGTGTCAATGCTTATGCGCCCTCGACGGTGGGTTGGAGCCTAAATTCATTGGATGATTGTGGCCTCGCGATCTCACCCGTGCCGCTGGCCGACGAGGTCGACACGGAGCTGCTCGACGTGGCCGAGTCCTGCCCCACCGAGGCGATCACCATGCACGACTCCGCCGGCACCCTCCTCGCCCCGGAAGTCTGAGCTCGGCCAGCCCTGAGCGGCTCGGCGCCGTCAGACGTCAGATGTGTCGATCTGGCGGTTGCGGTCGCCCAGGGCGGTACGCAGCCAGTTCTCCGATGTCGTGACGTGCAGCAGGGCGGCGGCCTGGGCGACCGGGCTGTCGCCGGCCTGAAGGGCGCGGAAGATGGCCTCGTGCTCCAGGAGCGTGCTCGCCGAGGCGTTGCCCTCCACCAGGCCGCGCCACACCCGGGCCCGCAGGGTCCGGCTGGACAGGCCGTCCAGCACGGAGGTCAGGGTGGCGTTGCCGGTCGCGGCGATCACCGCACGGTGGAAGGACATGTCCTCGTGCACCAGCCGCTCGATGTCGGTGCCTGCCTGACGCATCGCGTCCAGGTGGGACTCCACCTCGGCCAGCTGCTCTGCGGTCATCCGGGTGGCGGCCACGCCGGTGGCGATCGGCTCCAGCATCCGCCGGACCTCGATCACCTCCATCAGCGTGTCGTCCTGCAGCAGGTCGACGGCGAAGCCGAGGCCCTGCAGCAGCAGTTGCGGGGCCAGGCTGGTGACGTAGGTCCCGTCGCCGCGGCGCACATCCAGCACCCGGGCCAGCACCAGCGCCTTGACCGCCTCCCGCATCGAGCTGCGGGACAGCCCGAGCTGGCCGGCCAGCTGCTGCTCCGGCGGCAGCCGGGAGCCCGGCGACAGCTCGCCGGACTGGATCAGCGTCCGGATCTTCGCGATGGCCTCGTCGGTCAGCGCCACCCGCACCGCCTCCCCGCTGCCCTAGACAGAATCCGCGGTCGCGGGTAGAAAGACATCGGATGTTTCTTCGCCAAGCCGCCCGCTCTGGGCTCGAAGGGTAGTCCTCAGATCGGATGGCCGAGGGGCAGTCGCCGTGCACAACCCGACCCCGACACGCTACGGAGCGTCGCCGTGAGCGAGACCGTCGCCGCGCTCGAGACGTACGACCTGCGCTTCCCGACCTCCCGGCAGCTGGACGGCTCGGACGCCATGCACCCGGCCCCGGACTACTCGGCCGCCTACGCGGTGCTCCGGACCAGCGCCGGCGACGAGGGCTACGGCCTGGCGTTCACGGTCGGCCGGGGGAACGAGGTGCAGATCGCGGCCATTCAGGCGATGGCGCCGCTGGTGGTCGGACTTCCGGTCGAGGAGATGCTGGCCGACCTGGGCGGGTTCACCAGCCGGCTGGCGAACGACGGCGCGCTGCGCTGGCTGGGGCCGGCCAAGGGAGTCATCCACATGGCGGTCGCCGCGGTGGTGAACGCAGCCTGGGACCTGGCCGCCCGCCGGGCCGGCACCCCGCTGTGGCGGCTGCTCTCCGACCTCAGCCCGGAGCAGGTGGTGTCCCTTGTGGACTTCCGGTACCTGCGAGAGGCGCTGAGTCCGGACGAGGCGCTGGACATCCTGCGCCGGGGCAGGGCCGGGCGGGCCGAGCGGGAGCGCCTGCTGCTCGCCGAGGGTTACCCCGCGTACACGTCCACCCCTGGCTGGCTCGGCTACGACGACGCCAAGCTGGTGCGGCTGTGCCGGGCGGCGGTGGCCGAGGGCTTCGGGATGGTCAAGATCAAGGTCGGTGCCCACCGGGACGACGACGTGCGCCGGCTGCGGCTGGCCCGGAAGGCGGTCGGCCCGGGCGTGTCGATCGCCATCGACGCGAACCAGGCCTGGGGGGTGGACGAGACCATCTCCTGGATGCGGGCGCTGACGCCGTTCCGGCCGTACTGGATCGAGGAGCCCACCTCACCGGACGACGTGCTCGGCCATGCCCGGATCAGGGCCGGGGTCCGGCCGGTCCGGGTGGCCACCGGCGAGCACGTGCAGAATGCGGTGGTGTTCAAGCAGCTGCTGCAGGCGGAGGCGGTCGACGTCCTGCAGATCGACGCATGCCGGGTCGCCGGCGTCACGGAGAACGTGGCGATCCTGCTGCTCGCCGCGAAGTTCGGGGTGCCGGTCTGCCCGCACGCCGGCGGGGTCGGGCTGTGCGAGGCGGTGCAGCACCTGTCCATGTTCGACTACCTGGCGGTCAGCGGCAGCCGGGACGGGCGGGTCATCGAGTACATCGACCACCTGCACGAGCACTTCGAGACCCCGGCGCGGGTCCACAACGGACGGTACTGGGCCCCGCTGGAGCCGGGCGGCGGCGGGCGGATCCTGCCGTCCACCGCAACGACGTACCGGTACCCGCACGGTCCGGTGTGGACGCAGGCGCGGTCGGACCCGTCCAGGCTGGTTCGGTGAGCGACGCAGGAGCGAACGTCGAGCGCGGGCGTCGCATCGCGACCGCGCGGGGAACACCGTGACCGAGCCGGAGTTCGGCGGCCTGGCCGCGCTGGTCACCGGCGGCGGGTCCGGGATCGGCCTGGCCACCGCGCGCCTGCTGGCCGGCCGCGGCGCCCGGGTCGCGGTGCTCGACCTCGACCCGTCCGCGGCGGAGCCGCTGCTCGGGCTGCCCGCCGACGTCTGCGACGACGGCTCGGTCCGGGCCGCGGTGGACGCCGCCGGGCGGCAACTCGGCGGTCTGGACGTGCTGGTGAACAACGCCGGGATCGCCGCCCAGGGCACCGTCGAGGACAACCCGGACGACGAGTGGCGCCGGGTGCTGGACGTGAACGTGCTGGGCATGGTCCGGGTTACCCGGGCGGCGCTGCCGTACCTGCGCCACTCGGCACACGCCGCGATCGTCAACACCTGCTCGATCGCCGCCACCGCCGGCCTGCCCCGACGGGCGCTGTACTCGGCCAGCAAGGGCGCCGTGCTCGCGCTGACCCTGGCGATGGCCGCGGACCATGTCGGCGAGGGCATCCGGGTCTGCTGCGTCAACCCGGGGACCGCGGACACCCCGTGGATCGCTCGGCTGCTGGACGCGGCGGCCGACCCGGCGGCGGAGCGGGCGGCGCTCTCGGCCAGGCAGCCGATCGGCCGGCTGGTCAGCGCCGCCGAGGTAGCGCACGCCATCGCCTACCTGGCCAGCCCGGTGGCCGGCGCGACCACCGGTACGGCGCTGGCGGTGGACGGTGGCATGGCCGGGCTCCGGCTCCGCCCGCCCACCGTGAACCCGCAGTGACCGGGCCGCGGTTGGGCCGGCTGGGGCTGGGCACCGCGGCGCTGGGCGGGCTGTACGCCCCGGTCGCCGCGGACGAGGCGACCCGGGTGGTGCGCGGGGCGCTGGCCGCCGGAATGTCCTATCTCGACACCGCGCCGCACTACGGCGCCGGGCGGGCCGAGCGGCGGGTCGGCGCGGCGCTGCAGGCGGTGCCGCGGGACCGCTACACACTGTCCACGAAGGTCGGCCGGCTGCTGGTGCCGCGGGGGCCGGGCCAGCCGGCCGACCGGGCCGGCTTCGTGGACGAGCCGCCGTACCGGCGGGTGTGGGACTTCACCGCGGACGGGATCCGGCGGTCGGTGGACGGCAGCCTGCGGCGGCTCGGCGTGGACCGGGTGGACGTGCTCTACCTGCACGACCCGGACGACCACGAGCAGGACGTCTACCGCACCGGCTACCCGGCCCTGGCGGCGCTGCGCGAGCAGGGCGTGGTGGGCGCGATCGGCGCCGGGATGAACCAGGCCGGGATGCTCGCCCGGTTCGTGACCCGGCTGGACCTGGACGTGGTGCTGCTGGCCGGCCGGTACACGCTGCTGGACCAGAGCGGGCTGGACGAGCTGCTGCCGGCCTGCGCCGAGCGGGGCGTGCCGGTGGTGGTCGGCGGCCCGTTCAACTCCGGCCTGCTGGCCGACCCGCGGCCGGGCGGCCGGTACGACTACGCGCCGGCCCCGGGGCACCTGGTCGGGCGCGCGGTCGCGGTGCGCGACGCATGCGCCCGGCACGGCGTCCCGGTGACCGCCGCCGCGCTGCAGTTCCCGCTCGGCCATCCGGCGGTCGCCTCGGTGCTCACCGGGCCGCGCTCGCTCGCCGAGCTGGAGGCGAACCTCGCCGCGTTCCGGACCGAGGTGCCGGCGGTGCTGTGGGCCGAGCTGACCGCCGCCGGCCTGCTGCGTGCGGACGCTCCGGTGCCATGACGGCCGCCCGGGTGGATGCGCACCACCACGTCTGGGACGTGTCCCGGCGCGACTATCCGTGGATGGACGGCGCCTGGGCGGACCCGATCCGGCGCACGTTCACCATCGACGACCTGGCCCGGGTGGCGCTGCCACACGGGATCCGGCAGACCGTGCTGGTGCAGGCGCTGGCCGACCTCGCCGAGACGCGCGACCTGCTCGCGCTCGCTGCGGGCTCCGGGCTGGTCGCCGGGGTGGTCGGCTGGGCCGACCTGACCGACCCCGGCATCGCGACCGTGCTCGCCGGGCTGCGCAGCGCGCCCGGCGGCGACCGGCTGGTCGGGGTCCGGGCCATGGTGCAGGACGAGCCGGACCCGGACTGGCTGCGCCGCGCCGACGTACAGCGCGGGCTGCGCGCGGTGGCCGACGCGGGCCTGGTCTACGACCTGCTGGTCCGCCCGGCGCAACTGCCCGCCGCCGCCGCGGTGCTGCCCACGCATCCGGACCTCGCCGTCGTGCTCGACCACGCCGGCAAGCCGGAGATCGCCGCCGGCCGGATCGAGCCATGGGCCAGCCGGGTGGCCGAGCTGGCCGCCCTGCCGAACCTCAGCTGCAAGGTGTCCGGCCTGGTCACCGAGGCCCAACCCGCTGGCGCCCAACCCACTGGCACCCAACCCACTGGCACCCAACCCACTGGCACCCGGCCGGGATCGTGGACCGTCCGGCAGATCGCCTCGTACGTGCACCGGCTGGTCGACCTGTTCGGGCCGGACCGGCTGCTCTTCGGCTCCGACTGGCCGGTCTGCCTGCTGGCCGCCGGGTACGGCCGAGTCGTTGAGCTGGCCGAGCGGACGCTGGCCGGGCTGCCGGGTGAGGCCGTCTTCGGCGGCAACGCCCGCCGGGTCTACCGGTTGCCCGGTCCGCCGCCCTGATACGCGAAGAGGACGACGCCCGGCGGGCCTGCCCTCGGACCCCCTGCGATCCGAGGGCAAGCCCGCTGACCGCCAGGGGCGCACCCCGCCGGCTCCCCGCTGTTCCCCGATGTTCGTACCGGCTGGCCAGCGCCGTGGTCCTCACGGGCGTCGTCCTGATCCATAGCCTTCCGCACCGGCCAGGCAGCGGCTAGGGCGAGCCGCCCTGAGTTAGTCCGCCAGGCTCCCGGACTTAACCAGCCGGGTCAGCCCGCTGCGTCCGGCCACCTTGGTCTTGGCCACCAGGTTGGCCACGTGCGTCTCCACCGTGCGCGGGGAGAGCACCAGGCGCTCGGCGATCGCGCCGTTGCTCAGTCCCTGCGCGACCAGTTGCAGGACGTCCATCTCCCGGCTGGTCACCCCGCAGCCGCGCAGCCTGGCCGGGACCGCGGTGTCGCCCCGACCGTGCCGGGGCACCGGCGCGCCGGCCCGGCGCAGCACCTCGCGGCACCGGGTGGCCAGCCGGTCGTCGCCGCGCCGGACGAAGACCGCCAGCGCCTCCCGGGCCCAGCCGACCGGGTCTCCCCAGTTGCCGGCGAGCGCGTCCTCGGCCACCAGCAGCCGGATCCGGTGCTGCCACCAGTGCCGGGACCCCATCGGCACGTCGGCGGCGGCGAGCATCTGGTCGGCCTCGGCCGGCCGGCCGCGGCGGCCGGCGTCGACCGCGTCCGCGTAGCCGAGCAGCGCGCGGTTCTCCCAGTTCACCCCGGACGGGCGGACCTCGGCCCTGGCCTGCTCGCCGTCCCGGTCGTCCAGGGTGCGGACCAGCGCCCACAGCCCGTAGGTGGGCGCCGGCGCGGTGGTCGGGCTGCCGCGGAGGAAGTCGATGGCCCGGTCCAGGCACTCGGCCAGCCGGCTGCGGTCGTCGTCCAGCAGCGCGACGTGCGCGTACACCGCGCCCCAGATGCCGGCGTTGACGTCCAGGTCATCCGGGGCCAGCCGGCGGGCGTCGGCCACGCACCGCTCCATCGACCGGGTGTTGCGCCGGTGCGCGTGCGCCGCCGCCTGGAAGAACAGCGCGGTCGCCCGCAACTGGTCCATCCGCAGCCGGCGGGCCACCTCGGCGCTGCGCTCGGCGTGCAGCAGCGCCGCGTCCGCGTCCCGGTGCAGCAGGCTGGCCGCGATCTGCACGTCGACCTTGGCGGCCAGGCCGAGCGCGCCGCCGTCCAGGGCGAGCACCCGGGCCCGCTCCAGCCGCACCGTCGAGCCGTCCAGCAGCAGGTCCACGGTGCCCAGCTCGTGCAGCGCGGACATCCGCTCCAGCGGCAGGTCGTGGTCGATGGCCAGCCGCTCGGCGGCGGCGAACGCGGCCCGGGCCGCCTCCAGGTCGGTCACCCGCGCGGTGCGGCCCATCACCTCCAGCGCCTGGCAGGCCACCGACCACTGGCTGCGGTCCTCCGCCTCGGTCAGCGCCAGCTCGGCGATCGACTGCGCGTCCTCCGGCTGGCCGCGCTCGTGCGCCAGCCGGGCGGCCAGCACGCTGGCCCGCGGGTCGTTGGTGTCCGGCAGCGCGGTCAGCCCGGACGCGGCCACGTCCCACCGGCCCGCCTCGGCGGCCACCTCGGCCAGGGTCAGCCGCACCCAGGTCTCGCCCCGGGCCAGCAGCCGCTCGCCCAGCGCGAGGGCCCGGTCGGTGTCGCCCGCGTCGGCCAACACCTCGACCAGCACCGCCTCCGCCTCCCGGCGCAGCGCCGGCTTTTCCGCGGCCAGCGACGCGGCCCGGGTCAGCTGGGCGTCCGCGGTGTGCAGCGCGCCCCGGCGGCGGGCCTGCCAGCCGGCGTACAGGTACAGCTCGGCGGCCCGGGCGTCCTCCCCGGCGGCCATCCACAGCCCGGCGGCCAGGTCGCACGCCTCCGGCTCGCGCTTCTCGACCGCCGCGGCGGCGGCCCGGGCCAGCGCCCGGTGCTCCGGCGGCAGCAGGTCGGTGCGCACCGCGTCGCAGGTCAGCGCGTGCCGGAACCGGAACGTGTCGGTGTCCGCGGCGTCCACGATCACCAGGCCGGTGGCCACCGCGGAGCGCAGCCCGGCCAGCACCACCGGCTCGGCCAGCCCGGTGATCTCCGGGATCAGCCGCCAGTCGAACCGGCGGCCGAGCACCGCGGCGGCCTCCACCACCGCGCGGGCGCCCGGGTCCAGGCCGGCCAGCCGCCGGCGCACCGTGGCCGCGAAGGTGCGCGGCACGTTCGTGGTCAGCGGTCCGGTCAGGGTGCCGTCCGGGGCCAGCGCGCCGACCGCGGCCAGCCCGGTGAGCAGCTCCTCCACCAGGAACGGCAGCCCGTCGGCGTGCTCCAGCACGAACCCGACCAGCTCGTCCGGTGGCTTGGCCGACAGGCACGACTCCACCACGCCGCGGACGTCGGCCGGGCCGAGCCGGTCCAGCTGGATGACGTCCGCCTGGCAGGCAAGGGCCAGGTCGAGCAGCCGCTGCGGCGGGTCCAGCTCGTCCCGGGCGGTCACCACCACCGCCACCGGGGAGGTGCCGGCCGCGTCTGCCAGGTAGCTCAGCACATCGAGGGTGTCCGGGTCGGCCCAGTGCAGGTCCTCCAGCACCAGCAGGCCGCCGCGCGGGCTGGCCAGCGCGGTCACCAGCCGGAGCATCGCCTCGCCCAGGATCACCCCACCGCGGGGGTCGGTCCGGTCGTCGATGCCGGCGTCCGGCAGCAGCGCGGCGAGCGCGGGGAGGTATGGCCTTAGCCCGTTCTCTCGAGGCAGTGGGCGATCGCGCAGGGCCGCGCTCAGCGCCTCGGCGAGCGGCCGGTACGCCTCACCGGAGGGCACCGCACGGCCGGAGAACACGGTGACCCCGAGCCTTCGGGCCACCGCGGTGGCCTCCCGGACCAGCCGCGACTTGCCCACCCCGGCCTCGCCGTGGACAAGCACCATCCGCCCCGTGGTGGTCCTCTCCATGCTCTCCAGCAGCCGGCACAGGCGGTCGAACTCCCCACCTCGGCCGACCAACCTGGACGAGCACGCCTGCCAGGGTTCGGTCACTGTCCTGTCCGGTGTCTCCAGCACGGAGCGCAATTGCTGTAGCGCACCGCGACTCGCGGCGAGCACAGAGTAGCGGGTAAGAGCGTCTAGCGGGACCCCGGCACTCGGGGTTGTGCGGCGTGCGCCAACCTGCCCATCGCATCAGGTTCACAGAGTGCTTTCCGCGGCGAACGAATGTGAAGTAGCGTCTTTCTTCGCGGTCGGGGGCTCCCCCCGTGGCCCCTGGCCGCCCTCATTCGATTCGGCCGCCCGGATCCGGTTGGCCCGGGTCAGGAGGTAGTGGCGCTCTGGCACGCTCCGGGTGGACTGCGCGGCCTGCCGGTAGCAGGCTCGGGCCGCCTCCGCGTCGCCGGCCATCTCGAGCAGGTGGGCCCGGACCGCGGCCAGCCGGTGGTGTCCGACGAGTCGCGGGTCGGCCTCGACGCTGCGCAGCAGCTCCAGCCCGGCGGCCGGGCCGTGCACCATCGCGGCGGCCACCGCCTGGTTGAGGGTGACCAGCGGGCTGGGCACCAGCCGCTGCAGGATGCCATACAGGGCCAGGATCTGCCGCCAGTCGGTGTCCTCGACCCGGCTCGCTCCGGCGTGCACGGCGGCGATCGCGGCCTCCACCTGGTACGGCCCGAGCGGCCAGCCCGCCAGCGCGGCGGCGACCAGCTCGGTCCCCTGCCGGAGCTGGTCGGCGTTCCACCGGGACCGGTCCTGCTCGGCCAGCGGGACCAGCCCGCCGTTCGGGTCGGTCCGTGCCTCCCGCCGCGCGTCGGTCAGCAGCATCAGCGCGAGCAGCCCGGCCACCTCGCCGTGCTCGGGCAGCCGGCGGTGCAGCCGGCGGGTCAGCCGGATCGCCTCGGCGGTCAGGTCCGCCCGTAGCAGCTGGGACCCGGACTGGGCCGCGTACCCCTCGTTGAAGATCAGGTAGAGCACCTGCAGCACGGCCGCGAGCCGGTCGTCGCGGTCTACCGCGGCCGGCATCGGGAACGGGATGCCGGCCGCCCGGATGCGGTGCTTGGCCCGGACGATCCGCTGCGCCATGGTCGGCTCCGGGACCAGGAACGCGCCGGCGATCTCGGTGGTGGTCAGGCCGCCGACGGCGCGCAGGGTTAGCGCGACCTGGGCAGCCCGGGACAACGCCGGATGGCAGCACAGGTAGAGCAGTTCCAGCGTGTTGTCCTCGGCGGCGGACTCGACCGGCCACTCGATGCCGTGACCCGCGGCCGAGCCGGCCGGGTCGTCGGCGTCCGGCGGCGGGGCGTACCGCTGGTCGTCGGGGACGAGCGCGGCCGCGGTCGCCTCCTTCAGCCGCCGGGTGCTCTCCCGGCGGTGCCAGTCGGCGAGCCGGCGGGTGGCCACGGTGACCAGCCAGCCGTGCGGGCTGGACGGCACGCCGTCGACCGGCCACTGCACGGTGGCCGCGAGCAGCGCCTCCTGCACCGCGTCCTCGGCCGTGTCGAAGTCCGGGTACCGGCGCAGCACCGCGCCGAGCACCTGCGGCGCAGCCTCACGCAGCAGGTGCTCGACGCCCCCGTCGTGCTGCCGGCCGTTGGCGTCGGTCACGGTGCTGCCCGCACGCGGGTCAGCGGACGCGGGCGCTGCGACGTTCGCTCCGTCGTCGCTCACATCTCAACGCCGCCCAGATCCATCACCGGCCGTATCTCGATCCCGCCGAACCGGGCGTCCGGCAGGCGGGCGGCCAGCGCGATCGCGCGATCCAGGCTCTCGCAGTCGACCAGGTAGTAGCCGGCGAGATGCTCCTTCGACTCGATGAACGGTCCATCGGAGACCTCGCGTTGACCGGCCCGCACCCGCACGGTGGCGGCGGTGCTCGGGTCGCTCAGCGGGCGACCGTCGAGGTGCTCGCCGGTCTCGGTGGTGTCGTTGGTGAACGCGACGTACTCGCCCAGCATGCCGTTGCGCTCCTCGTCGGACAGCAGCGCCCAGTTCGCCGGGTTGGTGTAGATCAGCAGCAGGTACTTCATGAACGTCCTCCCTGGGTCGTCGCGCGCGCCCGCCCTCACTGCAGGGTCGTACGGCCGGGTCGGCTATCGACCACCCGACCCGGAAATTCTTCGGGACCGGGCGCCGAACCGGGACACTGGTCCGGTGCCAGCGGTCGATCTCGTGCTCCGGGCCCGCCGCGCCGTCCTGCCGGGCGGCGAGTCTCCCGCCGCCGTGCTGGTCGACGGAGGGCGGGTGGTGCAGGTCGCCGGCTACTCCGCCGAGGTCGACGCCGGCGAGGTGGTCGAGGTGGGCGACGACACCGTGCTGCTGCCCGGCTTGATCGACTCGCACGTGCATGTGAACGAGCCCGGCCGTACCGAATGGGAGGGGTTCGCCACCGCGACCGGGGCGGCCGCGGCCGGCGGGATCACCACCATCGTGGACATGCCGCTGAACAGCGTGCCGCCGACCGTGGACGTCGCCGCGCTGGACCGCAAGCGGGCGGCCGCGGACGGTCGGGTCAGCGTCGACGTCGGGTTCTGGGGTGGCGCGGTGCCGGGCAACCGCAGCGCGCTGGCCGACCTGCACGCGGCCGGGGTGCTCGGCGTCAAATGCTTCCTGACCGACTCCGGGGTGCCGGAGTTTCCACCGCTGGACCGGCCCGGGCTGGCCGGGGCGCTGCGCGAGCTCCGGGCGTTCGACGGGCTGCTGCTGGTGCATGCCGAGGACCCGGCCGTGCTGGCCGCGGCGCCGGCGCCGGACGGCCGCTCGTACGCCGCGTTCCTGGCCTCCCGGCCGCCGCAGGCGGAGACGGCGGCGATCGCCGGGCTGCTCGACCTGGCCGCCGAGCTCGGCAGCCGGGTGCACCTGCTGCACCTGTCGACCGCGACCGCGCTGCCGCTGCTGCGCCGCGCCAAGACGCAGGGTGTCCGGGTGACCGTGGAGACCTGCCCGCACTACCTGGTGCTGGCCGCGGAGGACGTGCCAGACGGGGCGACCGAGGTCAAGTGCTGCCCGCCGGTGCGGGAGGCGGCGAACCGGGAGGCGCTCTGGGCGGGGCTGGCCGATGGCACCGTCGACTGCGTCGTCTCCGACCACTCGCCGTGCCCGCCGGAGCTGAAACGCTTCGACACCGGGGACTTCGGCGCCGCCTGGGGCGGGATCGCCTCGGTGCAGATCGGCCTCCCGCTGGTGTGGACGGAGGCGCGCCGGCGCGGGCACCGACTCGCCGACGTGGTGCGGTGGATGGCGGCCGGCCCGGCCGGGGTGGCGGGGCTGGCCGGCAAGGGGAAGATCGCCCCGGGCGCCGACGCCGACCTGGTGGCGTTCGCGCCGGAGCAGGAGTTCATGGTCGACCCGGCCGCGCTGCGCCACCGGCACCCGGTGACGCCGTACGCCGGCCGCCGGCTCGCCGGCGTGGTCCGAGCCGTCTGGCTGCGCGGCCGGCGGGTCGACGATGGCCGGCCGGCCGGTCGGCTGCTGCGCTGGGGCGAGCCGTGACCATGCCGGCCAGGCGCCGCCGGTCGCCGACGCTGGGCGGCGGCTCATGACCGAGCCGGGCAACGGCATCGACCTGGCCTCCCGCCTGCTGGGTGCCGGCGTGATCGCGGCCAGCGACGAGACGTTCGCGGCGAAGGAGAACCTGATCCTGCCCTCGGCGCCGACGTTCGCGGCCCGGACGTTCGGCCCGAAGGGCCAGCTGTACGACGGCTGGGAGACTCGCCGGCGGCACGACCCCGGGCATGACTGGGTGATCGTCCGGCTCGGCGCGCCGGGTGTGGTGCACAGCGTGGTCGTGGACACGGCGTTCTTCACCGGCAACCACCCGGAGTCGTGCTCCGTCGAGGGAACCTGGGTGGACGGGCACCCGGGCCCGGACGAGCTGGCCGGCGCCGGCGGCTGGAGCACCCTGGTGCCGCGCAGCCCGCTCGCCGGAGACACCCGCAACGTGCTACCCGCCAGCCACGAGCGCCTGGTCAGCCACGTGCGGCTGACCATCCACCCGGACGGCGGGGTAGCCCGGCTACGGGTGCACGGCGAGGTCGTCCCGGACCCGCGCCGGCTGGCCGGGGTCACCGTCGACCTGGCCGCGGCGCAGAACGGGGCAGCGATCGAGGACTGCAGCGACGGGTACTACTCGGCCGGCGAGAACGTACTGCTGCCCGGACGGGCGCTCACCGTGGGCGACGGATGGGAGACCCGCCGGCGCCGCGGGCCGGGGAACGACTGGCTGGTGGTCCGCCTCGCCGGCGCCGGGCACATCCGCCAGGCCGTCCTGGACACCACCCATCTCGTCGGCAACGCTCCGGGCGCTGCACGGCTGCACGGCTGCGACGCGGCCCGCACCGACCCGGCCGAGTCCGACGCCTGGTGGGAGCTGCTCCCCCGGACCCGGCTCCAGCCGGACACCCCGCACTGGTTCCGCACCCACCCGCCGCGCCCGGCCACCCACGTCCGGCTGGACATCTACCCCGACGGCGGACTGTCCCGGCTCCGCCTCTACGGCGAGCTCACCCCGGACGCCCGCACCGCCCTGGCCCGACGCTGGTGGGACCGCCTCCCCGCGATCGCCGCCCACCGACTCCTCATCGCTGCCGGCGTGCGCGCCGCCCAGGCCCGCCACGCCGTCGCCGCCCGCCCGCACGCCGATCTCCCCCCCGCCCTCCGCCGCACCCTGATCGGCTGAGCCTCATCGGGGTAGGAGCGGTAGCTGACGGATGCGGATCAGCCGCTCGGTCAGCACGACGACGCAGCCGGCCTCGAGCGCCTCTGACGGCTGGTCGAGGTGTCGAGAACGACGCGCAACTGCTCGTCTGGACGTCGCTCGATCTCGCGTCGAAAGAGTATCACCGATGGCGCGTCGTCACCGGAGCGGGCCAGCAGCGTGCCGAAGTCGGTATCGGCGGAGATCAGCGCGCGACGCTCACGACGGGCCAAGCCAAGCACAGTTGGGTCGTCCGCTGCAGCGAGGCCGACCTCGCGGACGTGGACGACGTCGTGGCCCTTCTGACGCAAACCTTCGGCAAGCCGTGGCGAAAGGTTGTTGTCGACCAGGAACCTCACGCGCCGGACAGTAGCGGCAGCTGCCGTTCCAACATCGCTTCGGCGGCGAACCGCAGCGACTCCTGCACGTCTTCGGGCTCCAGGTCGGGCAGCGCCTCGACGATCTCCGCCACTGTCATGCCGTCGGCGACCATGCCGACGACGGTAGCCACCGGGATGCGCAGCCCACGGACGCATGGAACCCCGCCCATCTGATTGGGGTTCACCGTGATCCGCTCAAACCGCATGCCAGTCCTCACTGCACATCGGCCACGGCATCCTCATCGAATGTACTCGTCGCGTCGAACGCGGGGGCCTGGGCAGCCCGGAGCAGCCAGACGCCCGGCGCTGGGCGGACCTCAGGCGTAGATTGCAGGGTTCGGGTCGGGTGTCGGGAGGTGAGCGGGCGGAGCATGGACTTCATCGGCCCGCGGAGCTGGGCGGAGGCGCTCGAGGCAAAGGCGGAACGGCCGGACGCGACTCCGATTGCTGGCGGCACGGACGTGATGGTCGAGCTGAACTTCGGGCACCGGCGGCCGTCGGCGCTGCTGGATCTCACCCGGGTGCCGGAGCTTGGGGGCTGGCGGCGGGAGGATGGGGTGCTGCGGATCGGCGCCGGGCTGAGCTACGCGCGGATCGTCGCGGAGCTGGGGGAGCTGGCGCCGGGGCTGGCCAAGGCGTCCCGGACCGTGGGGTCGCCGCAGATCCGCAATCGGGGCACGGTCGGCGGGAACCTCGGGTCGGCGTCGCCGGCCGGGGATGCGCTGCCACCGCTGGTCGCCTGCGGCGCGGTGGTCGAGGTCGGGTCGGTGCGCGGGAGCAGGCGGATCCCGGTCGTCGAGTTCTGCACCGGGGTGAAGCGGAACGCGCTGGCCCCGGACGAGCTGGTAGCCGCGGTCGAGCTGCCGGTGGCGACGGGGCCGCAGGAGTTCGCGAAGGTCGGCACCCGGAACGCGATGGTGATCGCGGTGTGCTCGGTCGCGCTCACCCTCGACCCGGCAGCCCGCACGGTGGCCACCGCGATCGGGTCGGCGGCGCCCACCGTCCGGCTGGCCGACGAGGCAGACCGGTTCGCCGCCGACGAGCTGAGCGGGCGGTGGGACGCCGGCGGCGAGCTGGGTCCGGCGGTGCCGCGCCGGTTCGGCGAGCTGGTCGCCGCCGCGGCCGAGCCGATCGACGACGTGCGGGGCAGCGCCGCGTACCGCCGGCACGCGCTGGCCGTGCTCGGCCGCCGGGCGCTGGGCTGGGCCTGGGAGGCCCACCGGAGGAGTGGTTGAGAATGGCGTGTCTCCTGGGTGACTCACCATGCGGCTGACCTGCACCGTGAACGGCCAGCGCCGCGAGCTCGACGGCGTGCGGGAGGGCGAGAGCCTGCTGTTCGTGCTGCGGGACCGGATGAGCCTGCCAGGCTCGAAGAACGCCTGCGAGCAGGGCGAGTGCGGGTCGTGCACGGTCTACCTGGACTGCCTGCCGGTGTGTGCCTGCCTGGTGGCCGCCGGGCAGGCCGACGGGCGGGAGGTGGTCACCGTCGAGGGGCTGGCCGGCGGCGCGGCCGGCGGCGCGGCCGGCGGCGCCGACCGGCTCGACCCGGTGCAGCGGGCCTTCCTCGACGCCGGCGCCGTCCAATGTGGATTCTGCACGCCCGGCCTGGTGGTGGCGGCCCACGACCTGCTGCGCCGTTCGCCCCGGCCGGCCGACCCGGAGATCAGGGAGGCGCTGGCCGGGAACCTGTGCCGGTGCACCGGCTACGAGAAGATCCTGGACGCGGTCCGGCTGGCCGCGGACCGGATGGCCGGTACTTGAGATGGCGGGGCGCTGAGATGGCCGGCGGCAGCGGCACCGAGCAGCTCACCTCGACCGCAGGCGGGCGGGTCGGCGACAGCCCGGTCCGGCCGGACGGGACGCTGAAGGTCAAGGGCGAGTTCGCGTACTCCTCCGACCTGTGGGCGGAGGGCATGCTGTGGGGCGCCACCCTGCGCAGCCCCCACCCGCGGGCGCTGATCGGCGGCATCGACATCACGCCTGCGCTGCGGCTGCCCGGCGTCCGGGCCGTGCTCACCGGCGACGACGTGCCCGGCCGCAAGGTCTACGGGCTGGAGTTCGCCGACCAGCCGGTGCTCGCCCAGGACGAGGTGCGCTACCAGGGCGAGCCGGTGGCGATCGTGGCCGCAGACCACCCGCAGACCGCCCGCCGGGCGGCCCGGCTGATCGAGGTCGACTACCGGCTGCGCACCCCGGTGACCGACCCGCGGGCGGCGCTGCGCCCGGAGGCGGACCGGGTGCACCCGACCGGCAACGTTCTGCGGCACGTGCCGGTGCGCCGCGGCGACGTGGCGGCGGCGGCCGTGCGAGCCGACGTGGTGGTCCGCGGCGACTACCAGGTGGGCATGCAGGACCAGGCGTTCCTCGGCCCGGAGTCCGGGCTGGCGGTGCCCGCCGAGGACGGCGGGGTCGACCTCTACGTGGCCACCCAGTGGCTGCACGCCGACCGCCGGCAGGTGGCCGCCTGCCTGGGCCTGCCGCCGGAGAGGGTACGGATGACCCTGGGCGGCGTCGGCGGCGCGTTCGGCGCCCGGGAGGACCTGTCCATGCAGGTGCACGCGTGCCTGCTGGCGTTGCGCACCGGCCGGCCGGTGAAGATCGTGTACGGCCGGGAGGAGTCGTTCTTCGGGCACGTGCACCGGCACCCGGCGCTGCTGCGCTACGAGCACGGCGCCACCGACGACGGCCGGCTGGTGTACGTCCGAGCCGAGATCATCCTGGACGGCGGCGCGTACGCGTCCACGTCGGCGGCGGTCGCCGGGAACGCCGCCACCCTGGGCATCGGGCCGTACGACGTGCCGAACGTGGCGATGGACTGCTACGCGGTCTACACGAACAACCCGCCGTGCGGCGCGATGCGCGGCTTCGGCGCGGTGCAGGCGTGCTTCGGCTACGAGTCCAACATGGACAAGCTGGCCGCCGAGCTGCGGCTGGACCCGCTGGAGGTCCGCCGGCGCAACGCGATGGCCGAAGGCACCGTCCTGCCGACCGGCCAGCCGGTGGACAGCCCGGCGCCGGTGGCCGAGCTGCTGGCCCGGCTGCGCGACCTGCCACTGCCGCCGGATCTTCCGGCCGGACCCGACCTGCGCGAGCTGCCGGGCGGCGTGTCCGGGACCACCCACGGCGACGGGGTGGTGCGCGGCGTCGGCTACGGCGTCGGGATGAAGAACGTCGGCTTCTCCGAGGGCTTCGACGACTACTCCACCGCCCGGGTCCGGCTGCAGGTGATCGGCGGCGAGCCGGCGGTGCTGGTGCACACGGCAGCGGCCGAGGTGGGCCAGGGCCTGGTCACCGTGCAGGCCCAGATCGCCCGGACCGAGCTGGGCGTGCAGCGGGTGACCATCCAGCCGGCGGACACCGCGATCGGCAGCGCCGGATCCTCGTCGGCGTCCCGGCAGACCTACCTGACCGGCGGTGCGGTGCAGGCAGCCTGCGCCGAAGTCCGCGCCGAGGTGCTGCGGCTGGCCGGCGAGCAGTTCGGGCACCACCCGGAGGAGCTGCGGCTGGTCGGTGCCAAGGTCGTGACCGCCGCCGGCGGCGTGCTGGCCGACCTGGCCGCGGTGCTCGGGCCGGACGCGGTCGACCGCACCGTCGAGTGGCGGCACCGGCCCACCTACCCGCTGGACCCGCGGACCGGGCAGGGGCGGGCGCACCTGCAGTACGCGTTCGCCGCGCACCGGGCGGTGGTGGACGTCGACGTCGAGCTCGGCCTGGTCCGGGTGGTCGAGCTGGCCTGCGTGCAGGACGTCGGCAAGGCGGTGCACCCGGACGCGGTGCTCGGCCAGATCCACGGCGGGTCGGCGCAGGGCCTCGGGCTGGCGCTGATGGAGGAGATCCAGGTGTCCGACGGGACGGTCCGCAACCCGTCGTTCACCGACTACCTGATCCCGACCATTCTGGACATGCCGCCGATGCGGGTCGACGTGCTGGAGCTGGCCGACCCGCACGCGCCGTACGGGGTGCGCGGCGTCGGCGAGGCGCCGACGATCTCGTCCACCCCGGCGATCGTCGCGGCGGTGCGGGCGGCGACCGGGCTGCCGCTGCACCGGGTGCCGATCCGACCCGAGCACCTGACCGGGACGTAGCCGAGGGCGGCGTACCCAGACGTGGCCGACGGGCCCGGCCCCCGCTCTGGATCTACCATGCCAGGGTGAACGTGGTCTTCGTCGAGCCGTTCTTCCCACCCACCCAGCGCAACTTCGTGCGCGCGCTGGCCGAGGTCGGCGCGACCGTCATCGGGGTGGGCGAGTACCCGGGCGACGCGCTGGACGACCAGCTGCGCGGTTGGATGGCGCACTACCACAAGGTGGGGTCGGTGGTCGACGTCGCCGGCATGGCCGACACCGTGCGGTGGATCCAGGGCAAGGTGTGGGTCGACCGGCTGGAGGCGACTGTCGAGGCCCATACCCTGCCGGTGGCGCAGGTGCGGGAGGCCTGCACGATCCCCGGCACCTCGGTGCGCACCGCCTGGCTGTGCCGGGACAAGCCGTCGATGAAGCAGGCGCTGCGCGAGGCCGGGGTGCCGACCGCGGCCTCCACCGCGGCCAGCACCGCGGGCGAGGTGCACGCGTTCGCCCAGGCGGTTGGCTTCCCGCTCATCCTCAAGCCGCGCACCGGCGCCGGCGCGCTGGACACAGTCCGGGTGGACAGCCCTGCCGAGCTGGACGCCGCGCTCGGCGCGTTCGGCGGGCAGCGGGTGGAGTCGATCGCGGCGGAGGAGTTCGTCGAGGGGCACGAGGGCTTCTACGACACGCTCGCCATCGACGGGCGGGTCGCGCTGGACTTCGTGTCGCACTATTTTCCGAACGTCCTGGAGGCGATGCGGACCCGGTGGATCTCGCCGCAGTTCATCTCCACGAACCGGGTGGACACCGTCGGCGACTACGCCCCGCTTCGCGAGCTCGGCCACCGGGTGATCGAGGCGCTCGGCATCGGCACCTCGGCCACCCACATGGAGTGGTTCTTCGGACCGAAGGGGCTGCGGTTCTCCGAGATCGGCTGCCGGCCGCCCGGCGTCGGCGCCTGGGACCTCTACTCGGCCGGCAACGACATCGACCTCTACCGGGAGTGGGCGAACGCGATCGTGCACGGGTGGGTCGGCGGATCGCCGTCCCGGCGGTACGCCAGCGGCATCGTGGCGCTGCGGCCGGACCACGACGGCCAGATCACCGGGTACTCCGGGGTGCAGGAGGCACAGGCGCGGTACGGGGAGTGGGTGCTCGACGCGCACCTGCCGCCGCCCGGCACCCCGACCCAGCCGGTCGCCGCCGGGTACCACGCGAACGCCTACGTCCGGGCTCGACACCCCGACTACGACGCGCTGCGCGGGATTCTCGACGACATCGGCCGGACCGTGCACGTGTATGCGTCCTGACCCGAGCCGGCCGCCGGCCGGGTGGCCTCGGCTGGTCGTGCTCGGGCCGCAGCGCCGGCCCACCGTGGACTCGGTGGCCCGCGAGTTCGGGCCGGGGATGTCGTTCGCCGCGGTGACCGCCGGCTGGCAGGAGCGCGAGCCAGAGGACGGCGAGCTGGCCAGGGTGCTCGGCGGGCGGCACGCGAACCTCGGCCTGTACCGCAGGTGGCTGGACCTGCTGGACCGGGACCGGGAGTACGCCATCGCCGAGCAGGACCACCGAGCGGTGCTGGACGAGCTGCGCGAGCTCTACCTGGTGCAGCTGGACCACGCGCTGCGCGCCGTGTACGCAGTGGCGCAGCGGTCGGCCCGGCCGCGGGTACGGGCCGCCGCGCTCGCGGACGCCGAGTCCGCGGTGCGGCTGGTCGACCTCAAGCACGCGCAACGGGTCCGGGCCGCGCACGGCGACTTCCAGGCCGCATGGCGGCCGGACCGGCGACCGATCGTGGCCGAGCACCGGGCCGAGGTGGCCGCGCTGCTCGGCGCGGCGACCGTGCTGGTCGTCGCCGGCGGGCACGTCGGCGTGCTGCTTCGGGTGCTGCGGCTGTTCGGGGTCGCCGACCACCTCGCCGGCCACACCGCCGGCCGGCCCCGGCCGGCGGTGCTGGCCTGGTCGGCCGGGGCGATGGCGCTCACCGAGCGGATCGTGCTGTTCCACGACCGGGCCGCGCAGGGGCCCACGCACGCCGAGGTTTACGAGGACGGCCTGGGCCTGGCGCCCCGGGCTGTGCTGCTGCCGCACGCCCGGCGCCGGCTGCTGGTGGACGACCGGGCCAGGATGGGCGTGCTGGCCCGCCGGTTCGCCCCGGCCCGGTGCGTGGTGCTGGACGACGGCGTCCGGGTCGACCTCGGAGCCGGCGGCGCGCTACCCACGAACGCCCGGGTGGTGGGCGCCGACGGCTGGATCGGACAGTTGGCGGCGTGCTGACCAACGGAGCCGGCACCGGTGCCGCGGGCGGCACCGCGAAGCTGGCCATCAACCGGCTCAGGGAGCGGCGCGACCTGGACGCCGCCGCGGTCGACCGGTTCCTGGCGCGGCACCAGGTGCCCATCGTGGACGGCCCCCGCTGCACGTTCCTGTACCGCGGCGAGGCCGACGAGGTACGCCTGGTGCAGCGGGTGGTCGGCCTGCCTGAGCGGCTGCCGCTGCGCCGGCTGCGGGGCACCGACCTGTGGTACGTGGTGCTCGAGCTGCCGGCGGGCTCCCGGGTCGAGTATCAGATCGAGGTGTCCCAGGACGGACGGACGGAGCGGGAGAACGACCCGCTCAACCCGCACCGGTCGCACAGCCCGCTGGGCAGCTCCTCGGTCTGTTTCGGGCAGGGCTATGTCACTCCGGAATGGACGCACCCGGACCCGGAGGCCCGGCCGGGTTCGCTGGTCGACATCGTGGTGCCCAGCCGGGCGCTGCGCCGGGACTGCCCGGTCACCCTCTACCTCCCGGCCCGGTTCCGGCCGACCGCCAGCTACCCGCTGCTGGTGGTGCACGACGGCGGGGACTTCCTCCGCTACTCCGCCGCCAAGGTGGTGCTGGACAACCTCATCGACCGGCTGGACGTCGCCGAGCTGGTTGCCGCGTTCCTGCACCCCGGCGACCGGCTGGTGGAGTACGCCAACTCGACGGCGCACGCCCGGTTCCTCGGCAACGAGCTGGTGCCGCGGCTGGAGGCGGACCTCCCGCTGGCCGGCGACCCGGCCGGGCGGTGCCTGATGGGCTCCAGCTTCGGCGCGGTGGCCGCGCTGTCCGCGGCCTACCGGGGGCCGCACAGCTACGGCGCGCTGCTGCTGCTGTCCGGGTCGTTCGTGTTCACCGACATCGGCACCGACCACGGCGGTGGGGCCGTGTTCGACGAGGTGGTCAAGTTCGTCAACCGGTACCGGGCCCGCCCCCGCCGGGTCGCCGACCGGGTGTTCGTCAGCTGCGGGGTCTACGAGCCACTCATCGTCCGCAACCGGTCGATGGTGCCGACGTTCGAGTCGACCGGGATGACCGTCCGGTACGTCGAGGCGCGGGACGGGCACAGCTGGGAGAACTGGCGGGACCGGCTGCGGGACGCACTGTCCTGGATCTACCCGGGCCCGCAGAAGCTCGTCTACGAGTGACGGATGACGCCGGCCCCGGCCGCCGTCCGCGAGCACTAGGCTCCGGGGCGTGAACGAGATCGCCGCTGGCGTGACCGACGTCCTGCTCGGCGGGGTGCTGGTCGGCTGCGCGACGCGGCTGCAGTCGTCGGAGACCGTGCACCAGTTCTGGGCGCTGATGTACTGGACCGCCGGCGCCGGTGCGTTCGCCGGCGCGCTGCACCACCTGGTGTTCAACGGTTCGAAGCGGGCTTCGGACCTGAGTTGGGTGGTCGTCGGGGTGCTGGTCGCGGTCGGGATCTCCTACCTGCTCGCGGCGAGCGCGTTCGAGCTGGTCGACCCGCGGCTGGCCAGGCTGTTCATCGGGCTGCGGATCGGCGGGCTGGTGGCCTACGTGGTGGTGATCACCACGACCGGGGTCGGCCGGACCCTGCCGCTGGTGCTGAGCGAGAGCGTGACGATGACCAGCATCGTCACGCTGTGGGTGTACGGCATCCGCATCGGGCACCCGCGGGCCCGGGCGATCCTCGTCGCACTCGGGGTCTGCGCGCTGTCCGCGCTGGCCGTGATAATCCCGTACAGCGGCCCCGATCCGCGCTGGGTGCAGCACGTGGCCCAGATCCCCGGCGTGCTGCTGCTGGCCCGGGCACTGCTCGCGCCGGTCCCGGCCCGACCCGAGGGCAGCCCCGCTTCCCACCATGTGGGAAGCTAACGCTGAGCTGACCGACGGGCTACTATGCGCTGCCCGGCGGTTACCCGTTCGATCACAATAACGCCACAGGCTGGCCGATCCGCTGGCGCGGAACGCCCAGTCGGTGGAAAGTCGGCCGAGATGCGGCTGGGTCCCGAGTTGTCGCAGCCGTGTTACACGGGTCACCGGAGATCCGGGGTGAGGACGAGATGACGGCTCCGCTGGAAGTAACCGGCTCGGCGACCGAGGCTCAGCCCGAAGCCGGTCTGGCCGGCCTGAGCGTCAAGGCCATCGAGGGGCGGTCACTCGGGCAGATCGCCTGGATGCGGCTGCGCCGGGACCGGGTCGCGATCGCCGGCGGCACCATCGTGCTGCTGCTGATCGTGATCGCGATCGCCGCGCCGCTGATCGTGAAGCTGCTCGGGCACCCGCCGAACGAGTTCCACCAGGACCTGATCGACCCGTCGCTGCAGATCCCCAAGGGCAAGTTCGGCGGCATCAGCAGGCACTTCCTGTTGGGCCTCGAGCCGGTGAACGGGCGGGACCTGTTCAGCCGGGTGCTTTATGGCGCTCGCATCTCGCTGCTGGTCGCGTTCCTCGCCACCATGCTGGCGGTCACCATCGGGACCACGCTCGGGGTCATCGCCGGCTACTTCCGGGGCTGGGTGGACACCCTGATCAGCCGGACCATGGACGTCTTCCTGGCCTTCCCGCTGCTGCTGTTCACCATCGCGCTGGCCGGGGTGATCCCGGACACCGCGTTCGGCATCAGCGGCGACGCGCTCCGGATCGGAGTGCTGATCTTCGTCATCGGCTTCTTCAGCTGGCCCTACATCGGCCGGATCATCCGGGGTCAGGCGCTCTCGCTGCGGGAGCGGGAGTTCGTCGACGCGGCCCGCAGCCTGGGCGCTCGCGGCCCGTACATCATCTTCCGGGAGCTGCTGCCGAACCTGGTGGCGCCGATCCTGGTGTACTCCACCCTGCTGATCCCGACGAACATCCTGTTCGAGGCGGCGCTGTCGTTCCTGGGCGTCGGTGTCCGGCCGCCGACGCCGACCTGGGGTGGGATGCTCTCGGACGCCGTCCGGTTCTACATCATCGCGCCGACGTTCATGGTCGTCCCGGGTGTGGCCATCTTCATCACCGTGCTGTCCTTCAACCTGTTCGGCGACGGGTTGCGGGACGCCATCGACCCACGGGCCCGATGAGTCGCTCCAGTGCGCTCCAGTGACTGGCTCCAACCACAAGGAAGGGTGCAACTGCAGATGAAGAGAAGATCCACTCTCGTCGCGGCAGCCTTGGGCTCCGCGCTCGCGCTGGCCATGTCGGCCTGCGGCGGGAACTCCTCGAACACGGGCACGGGAGGAGGAGGGGCCGCCGGGGCGGCATCGTTCGACGCGGGCGTGGGCAAGGTGTTCAACCCGTCCGACGCCAAGGGCGGCACGCTCCGGATCGCCAACTCCGGCGACTGGGACTCCCTGGACCCGGCGGACACCTACTACGGCTACTCGTGGAACTTCATCCGGCTGTACGGGCGGTCGCTGGTCATGTTCGCGCCGGCACCGGGCGCGGGCGGCGTGAAGCTCGTCCCGGACCTCGCCGAGACGCTCGGCGTGCCCAGCGACAACGCGCAGACGTGGACCTACAAGATCCGCAAGGGGGTCAAGTTCGAGGACGGCACGCCGGTCACGTCCAAGGACGTGAAGTACGGCGTCGAGCGGTCGCTGGACAAGGACACGTTCCCGAACGGGCCGACGTACTTCAACGACTTCCTCGACCTGAAGGGCTACACCAGCCCGTACAAGGACAGCAGCCCGGACAAGCTCGGGCTGAAGGCGATCACCACGCCTGACGACCAGACGATCGTCTTCCACCTGAACAAGCCGTTCGGCGGGTTCGACTACTTCGCGATGCTGCCGCCCACCATCCCGGTGCCGCGGCCGCCGAAGGACACCGGCGCGAAGTACAAGGAGCACGTGGTCTCCACCGGCCCGTACATGTTCCAGTCCAACAGCCTGGGTAAGAGCTTCGTGCTGGTCCGCAACCCCAACTGGGACCCGGCGACCGACCCGATCCGCAAGGCGCTGCCGGATCGGATCGAGGTGTCGCTGAACGTCAACGCCGACGACATCGACAACCGGCTGATCGCCAACAACCTGGACCTCGACGTGGCCGGCACCGGGGTGCAGCCGCAGACCCAGGGCCGCATCCTGGCCGACCCGAACCTGAAGAAGAACGCGGACTCGGCGGTGATCGCCCGGCTGTGGTACACGTCGATCAACCCGGACGTCGCGCCGTTGGACAACATCCACTGCCGCAAGGCGATCGAGTACGCCGCCGACCACTCCGGCTACCAGCGGGCCTACGGCGGTGACGTGGGCGGCGAGATCGCGACGAACCTGATGCCGCCGCTCATCCCGGGCGCGCAGAAGTTCGACCTGTACAACTTCGGCTCGAAGCCGACCGGCGACCAGGACACGGCCAAGCAGGAGCTTCAGCAGTGCGGCCAGCCGAACGGGTTCTCCACGAACCTGTCCTACCGGGCCGAGCGGCCGAAGGAGAAGGCCACCGCCGAGTCGCTGCAGCAGTCGCTGGCCAAGGTCGGGATCAAGCTGACCCTCAAGCCGTACCCGCAGGGTGACTACTACAAGCTCTACGCGGGCAAGCCGGACTTCGCGAAGAAGGCCGGTCTCGGCATGATGATCACCGGATGGGGCGCCGACTGGCCGGACGGCTTCGGCTTCCTGCAGCAGATCGTGGACAGCCGGGCGATCAAGGCGTCGGGCGGCAACAGCAACCTGAGCGTCAAGATCCCCGAGGTGGACGCCCTGCTCGACCAGGCGCTGAAGATCACCGACGCCAAGCAGCGCGAGCCGCTGTGGGGGCAGATCGACCGCAAGGTGATGGAGAATGCGGTCATCCTGCCGGGCGTCTGGGCGAAGGGCCTGCTCTACCGCCCGCCGAACCTGCGTAACGTGTTCGTTACCGACGGGTTCCAGATGTACGACTACCTCGCGCTCGGCGTGAAGTAGCCACGAAGGAAGCGAGGTCAAGGCTGTGGTGACCGGCGAGTGAACCTCGCCGGTCACCGCGGCCGAGGAGGCGGGTAACAGTGATCGGATACATCATCCGCCGGCTGATCGTCGCGGTGCTGCTGCTGTGGATCGTCAGCGTGGTCACGTTCTCGATCTTCTTCCTGGTGCCCCGGCTGGCCGGAGCGTCGGCCGACGACCTCGCCTCCCGGTACGTCGGGCGGACCGCCGGCGAGGCGCAGATCCACGAGATGGCGCAGAAGCTCGGGTTCACCGACCCGCTGTGGGTGCAGTACGGGCGGTTCGCCAAGGGCCTGGTCGCCGGATCGAACTACAACTACGGCCCGGCCGTCGAGCACTGCCCGGCGCCGTGCTTCGGCTACTCGTTCATCACCCAGAACCCGGTCTGGCCGGAGCTGCTCAACCGGCTGCCGGTGACCTTGTCGCTGGCCGCCGGGGCGTCGGTCATCTGGCTGGTGTCCGGCGTGTCGACCGGGGTGCTCTCGGCGCTGCGCAGGGGCACCGTGTTCGACCGGGCGGCCATGGGCGTGGCGCTGGGCGGCGTCTCGCTGCCGATCTTCTTCACCGGGCTGCTGCTGCTGTCGATCTTCAGTTACAAGCTGCAGCTCACCGCGCCGGGCGGCAGCTACGTGTCCTTCACCCAGAACCCGGCCACGTGGGCGTACGACCTCATCCTGCCCTGGATCGCGCTGGCGTTCCTGTACGCCGCCGGCTACGCCCGGCTCACCCGCGCCGGCATGCTGGAGACGATGAACGAAGACTACATCCGGACCGCGCGGGCCAAGGGCCTGGCCGAGCGCACCGTCGTGTTCAAGCACGGCCTGCGCCCGGCGCTCACCCCGATTCTCACCATCTTCGGGCTGGACCTCGGGCTGCTGCTGGGCGGCGCGGTGCTCACCGAGAGCACGTTCTCGCTGCCCGGGATGGGCAAGTACGCGGTGGACGCGATCGTCAACAACGACCTGCCCAAGGTGCTGGGCGTCACCATCGTCGCGGCGTTCTTCATCATCATCGCCAACCTGGTCGTGGACGTTCTCTACGCTGTCGTCGACCCCCGGGTACGGGTCTCGTGACGGACCCGGCCGGCCGGGAGGCGACAGTGAGCGAGCGCGAGGGCTCGCAGCGCGAGCGGGGAGCGACGAGGTCTGGCCGGCCGGCGGCCACGCCGGGCGGGCTGGCAGAGGAGCGGGCATGAGCGAGGGCATGCAGGACGCGGCGGCGTCGGTCGCGGTGGCCAGTGGCCGGCGGCCGAGCCGGTTCCTGGAGGTGCGCGACCTGCGGGTGCACTTCCCCAGCCAGGACGGCGTGGTCAAGTCGGTGGACGGGCTGTCCTTCCACCTCGACCGCGGCCAGACGCTCGGGATCGTCGGAGAGTCCGGCTCCGGGAAGAGCGTCACCAGCCTGGCCGTCATGGGCCTGCACAACCCACGGCACAGCCGGCTGTCCGGCGAGATCTGGCTGGACGGCGAGGAACTGGTCGGCATGGGCGCGGAGCGGGTGCGCCGGCTGCGTGGCAAGAAGATGGCGATGATCTTCCAGGATCCGCTGTCCTCGATGCACCCGTACTACACCATCGGCAACCAGATCATCGAGGCATACCAGATCCACAACGACGTCAAGACCTCGGTGGCCCGCCGGCACGCGGTCGAGATGCTGCGCCGGGTGGGCATACCCCAGCCGGCGTCCCGGGTGGACGACTACCCACACCAGTTCTCCGGCGGCATGCGGCAGCGCGCGATGATCGCGATGGCCCTGTCCTGCGACCCCGACCTGCTCATCGCGGACGAGCCGACGACCGCGCTGGACGTCACCGTGCAGGCGCAGATCCTGGACCTGATCCGGGACCTGCAGTCGGAGTTCAACTCGGCGGTCATCGTCATCACCCACGACCTCGGCGTGGTCGCCGAGCTGGCCGACGAGATCCTGGTGATGTATGCCGGCCGGAGCGCCGAGTACGGCCGCTCGCAGGACATCTTCCGCCGGCCCGAGCACCCGTACACCTGGGGGCTGCTCGGCTCGATGCCGCGGCTGGACCGGACCGGCGGGGCGCGGCTGATCCCCATCCCGGGCACCCCGCCGAGCCTGATCAACGTGCCGCCGGGGTGCGCGTTCCACCCGCGGTGCCGGTTCGAGGAGATGAACGGGCTGGCTTCCCGGCAGCAGGTGCCGCAGATGCTCGAGGCCGAGCCGGGGCACCTGGTCGCCTGCCACCTGCCGCGGCACACCCGGCGCCAGATCTGGGACACCGAGATCTCGCCAAAACTGTGAGTGGGGAGTTACCGGGATGAGCGAGGCGGCGCAGGCGGACGGGGCCCTGCTGTCGGTGTCCGGGCTGCGCAAGCACTTCCCGGTCCGGCGCGGCGCGATCATCGCGCGCAGGGTCGGCGCGGTGAAGGCGGTGGACGGGCTCGACTTCTCGGTGGCGCCGGGCCAGACGCTCGCCCTGGTGGGCGAGTCCGGGTGCGGCAAGACCACCACCGGCCGGCTGCTGACCCGGCTGCTGGAGCCCACCGAGGGGCGGATCATCTTCGACAACCGCGACATCACCCACCTGTCCACCGGGAAGATGCGCCCGCTCCGGCGGGAGATCCAGATGATCTTCCAGGATCCGTACTCCTCGCTGAACCCGCGGCACAACGTGGGCACGATCGTGGGCGCCCCGTTCCGGCTCCAGAAGGTCGCCACCGAGCACGGCGTCAAGCGCGCGGTGCAGGACATCCTGAAGCTGGTCGGGCTGAACCCGGAGCACTACAACCGCTACCCGCACGAGTTCTCCGGCGGTCAGCGGCAGCGGATCGGGATCGCCCGGACGCTGGCGCTGCGGCCGAAGCTGATCGTCGCCGACGAGCCGGTCTCGGCGCTGGACGTGTCGATCCAGGCGCAGGTGATCAACCTGCTGGAGGACCTGCAGAGCGAGCTCGACCTGACCTACGTCGTCATCGCGCACGACCTGTCCGTGGTGCGGCACATGTCCGACCGGGTCGCGGTGATGTATCTCGGCAAGATCGTCGAGCTGGGAGACAAGGCCAGCGTGTACGGGTCGCCGATGCACCCGTACACGGTCGCGCTGCTGTCCGCGGTGCCGGTCCCCGACCCGGACCGGCGCGAGGCGCGGGACCGGATCCGGCTGTCCGGCGACGTGCCCAGCCCGACGAACCCACCGCCGGCATGCCGGTTCCACACCCGCTGCTGGAAGGCCCAGGCCGTGTGCCGGACGGTCGAGCCGCCGCTGACCGAGCTGGCCCCCGGGCACAAGGCGGCCTGCCACTTCCCGGAGAACTACCCGCCGAACCCGGACGGGTCCTCGGTCCTGCTGGGCCGGCCGAACGGGGAGACCGCCCGGCCCGAGGCCTGACGAGCCGGCCGCCGGCCGGTGTGACCGGGTGGGCGCTAGCTGAACGGCAACCAGCCGCGGCGGGTGAGCGTGTGCAGGTCGTTCGCCTGCAGGCCGGCCTCGGACAGCGTCCACAGGGTGTCGCCGACGACCAACGCTCGGCTGATCCCGGAACGGTACCGGTCGGGCCCGGTGGTCGGGTGGCGGACCGCGCCGACCTCGGACAGCGCGTTGCCGCGCAGGGACAGCGCGAGCGCGGCCGGGTAGCCCTCCGGGCCGAGGTCCGGGGCGAGCACCGGCACGACGACCAGTCCGGCGGCCGGCCAGTACAGGAACGCATGCGCGTCGTTCTCCACCGGAGAGGACCCGCCGGGCACCCGGTACCGGGTCAGCCGGCGCGGCCGGGTCGGGTCGGCCACGTCGAACAGGGACACCTGGGTGCCCAGCGCCTGGCCGTGCGCGGTGGCGTCCTGGCCGATCCCGATCAGCCGACCGTCGCCGGCCGGATGCAGGTACGCCGAGTAGCCGCGGATCTTCAGCTCGCCGACCGCCCGCGGATGCCTCGGGTCGCGCAGGTCCAGGGTGTACAGCGGGTCGGTCTGGCGGAAGGTCACCAGGTACCCCACCGGGCCGGCGAACCGGACCGCGCTGATCCGCTCGCCCTTCCCGAGCCCGTCCACCCGGCCGACCTCGACCAGCGCGGCACCGCGCTGGTCGAGCACCCGCACCGCGCTCTGCGAGCCCTGAGTCCCCGCGCAGCACGGCACTGGGCCCGGCACCGTGGGTGAGGCCGTGGTGGTAGCGATCCGGAGGTGGCCCCGGTACTCGGACATCGCGTACTGGTTCAGCAAGACCCCGGGCACCTCGCCGGACGCCGCGTACCGCGGCCGGCCCGGTCCGGACAGGTCGAACCGGTGCACGTCGGTGCGCGGGCTGGTCGGCCGCCAGGCGTAGCCGGCGACGTAGAGGCTGGTCGCCGTGCCATACACCCGGTTGCCCTCGTCGGCGACGATGGTTACCGGGTCCCCGCCGGACAGCACCCGGTCCGCGGGCCCGGCAAGGTCGAACGTGTACACGGTGAGCAGGGACGAGCCGGCGAACGTGACCGGGTGGCTGACCCGGTCGCACGGCACCTGCCCCTGGCTGCGGTGCCCGGCGACGTCCAGGTCGTACCGGGGTAGCCACTCGTCCTGGGTCGAGCGCTGGACCACCCGGCGGTTCGCCGCCGCGGCGGCCCCAGGCGGGCGAGTCCCGTCCGGGTAGACGAACCCCAGTCGGGGGGTGGACCGGGCCACCACCCGGACCGTGCTGCCAACCTGCCGGGCGTCGACGTAGTCCCCGTCGAGGGACAGCCGGGCCAGCAGGCGCGGCGACCCGGTCAGGTCGACCAGCAGCAGTTGGGAGCCGACCACCAGGACCGGTCCCGGGCCAACTGCCGCCGGGTCGCGCCGGACGGGCGGCTCGGGCGCGCTGGGGACGGTGCCCACCGGCCCGTCCACCGGGTAGCGGTACAGCCGGTTGAACAGCACCAGCGCCCGGTCGCCGTCCAGCAGCAGGCCGGCGGGCTCGGCCTTGTGCTGCGACTCCGCGTCGCCGGGCGGCAGCCACAGCGCCCCGGTGAGCTGACGCGAGGCGGCGTCGACGACCCGCAGCGATCCGTCGACCACACTGACGATCCGCCGCCCGTCGGTCTTGACCAGGTCCGGCTCGTCCACGCCCGGCTCGGCCACGTTGGTATCCGAATGCGCCGGCACCGGCGGGCCACCGGCCGCCCTGGAGGCGCCGGTCTCGGCGCCGCGCCTCGGAGCGGCCGGCACCGCGTCACCGGCGACCCGGGCATCGGGCACCGCGTCGCCGGCCGGGTAGCCGTTGCCGGCGAACCCGTAGGCGCCGACCGCGCCCAGCGCGGCGTGCCGGAGCCCGTCCATCGCCTGCTGGCACGAGTCGTAGGCGATCAGCCGGGCCAGCCCCGCCGGCCCGGGCGGGCCAGCGGCGGATCCCCGGCCGGCTGCCTGCGTCGTGCACCCCGCCACCATGAGCCCAGCCACGAGGGCGAGGGCGGTCGGGGGGTGTGCCGTGGATCTTGGCGGATGCGGGCGGCGGCCCAGCCCTCGATCCGGCAAGGCGGAGGAAGAGCCGATACTGGAGTTGTATCGGCGACGACGACAACGCCGCCGGTCGGGGGCTGGGCGTCGTCCCGCGCCGCCGAAGATCCGCGGCACACGCCCGAACATTGACCGTTGTCCGCGCATGGCGCTGGGACGCGGCCGGCCCGCCCGCCGGTTCCGTCCGGATCGGAACTAGGGGTTGTCACGCCGGAAGTTCGGCGGCCGCTTCTCCAGGAACGCGGACATGCCCTCCTGCGCGTCCGGGGTGACCGCCGCGGCGGCGATCAGGTCGATGGCGCGCCGGTAGGCCTCCGGCTGGTCCTGCCCGATCTGGGCGTAGAAGCCGTGCTTGCCCGGACCACGCGCGTCCGCCGAGCCGCGGGTGGCCCGGGTGATCAGGTCCCAGGTCTCCTCGTCCAGCCGGGCCGCCGGCACCACCCGGTTGACCAGGCCCCAGTCGGCGGCCGTGCGCGAATCGACCAGGTCGCCGGTCAATGCCATCTCCAGCGCCCGCTTCCGGCCGATGTTGCGGGCCACCGCGACCAGCGGGGTGTGGCAGAACAGCCCGGCCTTGACCCCGGAGAGCGCGAACGCGGCCTCCTCGGCGGCCACCGCCAGGTCACACGTGGCCACGAGCTGGCATCCGGCGGCGGTGGCGAGCGCGTGCACCTTGGCACAGACCGGCTGCGGGATGCCCTGGACGGTGTCCAACATCGCCGTACACGTCTCGAACAGCGCGCGGGCGTCGTCGACGGTGGTCCCGGCCAACTCGGCGAAGCTGTGCCCGGCGGAGAAGACCGGACCGTTCGCGGCCAGGATGACCCCGCGCGCGTCCGAACCGCCCACCTCGGCGAATGCCGCGGTCAGCTCGCGCAGCACCGGCAGCGAGAGTGCGTTGCGCTTCTCCGGCCGGTTCAGCGTGATCGTCACGATGCCGTCGTCTCGCTTGACCAGCAGGTGCTCGTAGCTCATCTCCCGCTCCTCCGGCTGTCCTGCCGTCGTATCCGACGGCTCGACAGCCTCCGTCGCTCCCCGCTCGCGCTGCGGGCCCTCGCGCTCGCTCATCCCCGCTCGTGCTGCGGGCCCTCGCGCTCGCTCATCTCCCCATTGTGGCCCGGGCGGCGTACGGTTGCGCCCACAACATCGGCGGGAGCAGGCGAGCGCCACCGTCGGTGACGCCTCGCCCGGCTGGGTCCCGCCGACGGCCCGAGGAGGGGTGCACCATGGGCAGCTGGAACGCGATGGCCTTCGACGGCCGCGACACCCTGCTCCGCGTCCTGCGACACGAGGCCGAGGGCCTGTTCGCGCTGGCCGAGCGGCCCGAGTCCTGGGAGGCGCCGACCGCCTGCCCGCAGTGGCAGGTGCGGGATGTGGTCGGCCACCTGGTCGACACCACCGAGGCGTACTTCGTCGGGTTCGACGCGGCACGCAGCCACACCGAGGTCGACCCGGCCTACGGGCTGCGTGGGATGGCGGCGCGGGTGGACGAGCGGGCCCGGTCGTTCCGGTCCATCGGGCAGGCCGAGATGATCGACCGGCTGCGGGCCGACTTCGCCAAGGCGACCGAGATGTTCGAGGCGCTCGGGCCCGACGAGTGGGCCGGCCTGCAGGTGCCGCACTTCTACATGGGTCCGCTGCCGGCGTTCTTCTACCCGGCGTTCCAGCTGATGGACTACGGCGTCCACTCCTGGGACATCCGGCAGGGCAGCGGGAAGGCGCACGGCCTGTCCGGAGACGCCGCCGACCTGCTGGTGCCGTTCATGTTCGTGCTGTGGACCGCCACCGCCGGGGTGTACCCGGCCACCGAGCCGTGCGAGATCGGCATCCGCGTCGCAAGTGGACACAACGCCGGCGACACCCGGGTACGGGTCGGCCCGGACGGGCTGAGCTACGAGCGGGGCGAGATCGGCGGCCTGCCCACGGTGATCGAGTTCGACCCGGGCAGCTTCGTGCTCACCACATTCGGCCGGTGCAACGCGGGAGCCGTCCGCGGCGACGCCCGGATCGCCGACCGGTACCTCAACCTGTTCTTCCGGATCTAGGGGGTGTCCCGGCGAGATGCCCGACATCGATGTGGCGGCGATCGACGCCGAGCGGAACAGGATCCGGTCGGCGCACGTACGGGAGGCCGGCGACCGGCCGGCCTCCTCGGCGCGGGGCGTGCACCACGTCGCACTGCTGAGCGGTGACGTCCAGCGCACGGTCCGCTTCTACCAGGACGTGCTCGAGTTACCCATGACCGACATCTTCGAGAACCGCGACTACCGGGGCTCGAACCACTTCTTCTTCGACCTCGGGCACGGCAACCTGCTCGCGTTCTTCGACTTCCCGGGGCTGGATCTCGGCCCGTACGCGGAGGTCCTCGGCGGCCTGCACCACGTTGCCATCTCGGTCGAGCCGGAGCGGTGGGAGCGGCTGAAGGGAAACCTGGACGCCGCCGGAGTGCCGTACCAGATGGAGAGCGGCACCTCGATCTACTTCCGGGATCCGGACGGTGCCCGGTTGGAGCTCATCGCCGACCCGCTCGGCGAGATGTACGGGCACAAGGTGCTCTGAGCCGGCCCGGCGTGACGGGGTCGGCCGGACCGGGCGATCAGCGACCGCCGGCGACGTCGAGCACGGCGCCGGTGACGTAGGACGCCGCCGCGGACAGCAGCCAGACGATCGCCTCGGCCACCTCGTCCGGGCGCCCGCCTCGTCGCATCGGGACGGTCGGGGCGAGCTCGCGCAGGCGTTCGGGTCGGCCGCCGCTGGCGTGGATCTCGGTCTCGACCAGTCCGGGCCGTACCCCGTTCACCCGGATCCCGTCCGCGGCCACCTCGCGGGCCAGCCCGACCGTCATGGCGTCCACCGCCGCCTTGGCGGCCGCGTAGTCGACGTACTCCCCCGGCCCGCCCAGCACGGCCGCCCGGGAGGACACGTTCACGATCACGCCGCCGCGGCCGCCTGCGGACAGCCTCATTCGGCGCACCGCCTCGCGGGCGCACAGCAGCGGACCGATCGCGTTGACCGCGAACATGCGGGTGATCCGGCCCGCGTCGAGGTCGACCACCTCGGACTGCCGGGCGACGATGCCGGCATTGTTCACCAGCCCGCCGAGCGGCCCGAGCTCCGCCGCCGCCTCGAACAGCCGCAGCACCTCGGCCTCGACCGAGACGTCGGCCTGCACCGCGGCCGACCCGACGCCGAAGGCCCGGCAGTCGGCGACGACCTCGGCCGCGGCGTCGGCCCGGCCGAGGTAGCCGATGCAGGTGACCCAGCCATTGCGTGCGGCCAGCCGGGCGGTCGCGGCGCCGATACCGCCACTACCCCCGGTGACGACGAGCACCCCGGCCATGCCGTTAGGGCCTGTCGCCTGGATCTTCGGCGGCGCGCCTCGACGCCCAGCCGCCGAAGCGGCTTGCCCAGGCGCCGCGGGCGCGAAGAGGTGTTGTCGTCGTCGCCGATATGTCCAATATCGACTCCTCCTCCGCCTTGCCGGATCGACGGCTGGACGCCGCCCGCATCCACCAAGATCCAGGCGACAGGCCCTAGTCTCTCAGCGCGGCGTAGCGTCTGCTCATGCCGGGTCGAGTGACCTGCATCGGGGCGGCGGCACTGGACCGCAAGCTCTACCTGCACGCGCCGCCGCAGGCCGGGACGTCGAACCCGGCCCGGATGGCGGTCGCGGACGGCGGTGTCGCGCGCAACGTCGCGGAGACGCTGGCTCGGCTCGGCGTCGAGGTGGCGATCGTGTCCCGGGTCGGCGACGACGAGACCGGCCGAGGGGTCCTGGCGAACCTGGCCGCTGTCGGAGTGGATACCTCCGGGGTGGTGGCCGTGCCCGGGGCGCACACCGCGGAGTACGTCGCGGTGCTCGCCGGGGGCGCCCTCGTCCTGGGGGTGGCCGCGATGGACCTGCTGGACGGGATGGGGGTCGGCGACCTGCACCGAGGCTGGCCGCCGGACGGCGCCGGGGACTGGGTGTTCATCGACTGCAACTGCCCGGAGCCGGTGCTCGGTCAGGCGGTGGCTCGGGCCCGGGCCGGTGGCGCGCGGCTGGCCGTCGACGCGGTGTCGACGCCGAAGGTGGTGCGGCTCCCGGCCGACCTGACCGGGATCTCGCTGCTGTTCTGCAACACGCTCGAGGCACGGCGGTGGCTGGCCCGGGCCAGCGCGTCGCCGGGCGGGACCGGCGCGGATCCGCCCGCCGATGCGCCGGGCCTGGCCGCCGGGCTGCGCGCGGCCGGAGCGGCTGCTGTCGTGCTGACCGACGGCCCGGGTGGGGTAGCGGTGGTCGACGTCGACGGTCTGCGTGAGGTGCCGACGACGCCGGCCACACCGATCGACGAGACCGGGGCGGGTGACGCGCTGGTCGCCGGCGCGCTCGCGGGTTTGCTGGCCGGGCGGCCGCTGGTGGAGGCGGTCGCCGCGGGCACCGCGGTCGCGGCCCTGACCGTGGAGAGCGAGCGCACCGTCCGGCCGGACCTCAGCCCGGGGCTGGTCGAGCGGGCCGCCGCGCGGCGGGGTCCCGCCGGAGACAGTCGGGGGCGGCGGTGACTCGCGCCGGCAACGGGCCACCGGTGGAGGTCGCCGAAGAGGTGCGGGACGCTCTCGCGGCCGCCGGCCCCGTGGTGGCCCTGGAGTCCACGATCATCACCCACGGGCTGCCGGACCCGGTGAACCTGCAGACGGCCCGGGCGGTCGAGGCGGCCGTCCGGGGCGAGGGTGCCGTGCCCGCGACCGTCGCGGTCGTGGACGGGCGGCTGCGGGTCGGCCTCGACGACGCGGCGCTCGAACGGTTGGCCAACCGGTCCGACGTGGACAAAGTGGACAAGGCCTCTCGGCGGGACCTGGCCGCGGTGCTGGTCTCCGGGGGGACGGCCGGCACGACCGTCGCCGCGACGATGCACGTCGCGCACCTGGCCGGCATCGGAGTGTTCGCCACCGGCGGGATCGGCGGGGTCCACCGTGGAGCCGACCGCTCGCTGGACATCTCGGCGGACCTGCCCGAGCTGGCCCGGACGCCGGTCGCGGTGGTCTGCGCCGGGGCGAAGTCCATCCTGGACGTGCCGAAGACGCTGGAGGTGCTGGAGACCTACGGCGTGCTGGTGATCGGCTACCGGACGGACGAGTTTCCGGCGTTCTTCTCGGTGGGCAGTGGCTGCCCGGCGGGTCACCGGGTCGATTCGGTGGCTGAGCTTGCGGCGGTGGTGGCCGCCCATCGTCGGCTCGGCCAGCCCGGTGGAGTGCTTGTCGGCAACCCGGTGCCGTCGGATGCGGCCGTGCCTGCGGCCGAGATCGACGGTTACCTCGAACGCGCGCTGGTGGAGGCCGACCGGACCGGGATTCGCGGCAAGGACGTGACGCCCTTCCTGCTCGGCCGGGTCGACCAGCTGAGCGGCGGCCGGAGCCTGGCCGCGAACGTCGCGCTGGTCCGCAGCAACGCGACGCTCGCCGCATCCCTGGCGGTGGCGTTGTCGGCGGGCTATACCTGGGGTGGGGGTTGCGAGCCGGGAGGTGCCGCGCCATGAGGGGTGACCACGTCGAGATCGTCGTTGACGCAGGCGGCACCACGCTCAGCTACGACATCGAGGCCACCCGAGCCGGCCGGCGGGTGGAGGTCAGCCAGGGCCGCGGGATCATCGAGGTCACCGAGGTGACCCGCGGCGGGACGCCGGTGCGCACCGCCCGGTTCATGGCCAGTCGGGTGCTGGCGGTGGTCGAGCATCCGGCCGGCCGGCGGGGGCGGCCCGATGACGCGCCGGCGCAGATACGCGCGGCCGGGTGAGCGCAGGCCCCAGCACGGGCCGACGGCCCGTGCGCTCACGGGGCGGTTCCTAGACAGCGTCCACTTTGGAGACGAGCCAGCGGTTGGCGACTCGGTCGAGGGTGCGGCGGACCAGGACCGGCTCGACGCGGGGCTGGGTGGTGGCGGTGGGACCGGGGTCGGCGCGACGGGGCCGCCCTCGATGGCGGGGCGCCCCCCCGCGCCGCCGCCACCTCCCGCCGCGCCGACCGTCCCTGCCGTCGCCGACCCGCGGAGGCTGGCCCGGACCGCGGCCTGGGCGGCGGATGGCAGGCTCGGGAGCAGGGTGCGCACCCGCTGCAGCCGGCGGGCCACCGCACGCCGCTCCGGAAGGCCGAGCGAGGGCGCCAGCTGCGGCGGGACCCCGGAACCGCCGACCGGCACCCCCTTCGGCCCGGGCCAGCCGGTCGGCGTGCCGTTCCGCCCGGCGATCCCGGCCAGGGTCAGCGTCCCGTCCTGCCAGACCACTCGGCGGTCGAACGACTTGGTCAGTCCCTCGACCCCGCACCTCGACGCCCACGCCGGGACAACGAGGCATCGCGACCCGGGTTACGCCCCGGGTTGTGAGACGCTGCGGGCCATGGCACCGAAGGCGCGGCGAACGACGAAGGTCTACCTGGAGTGCGGGTCGAAGAAGGTCTTTGCCTGCGCGCTGGATTGGCCGGGCTGGTGCCGGTCCGGCAAGACCGAGGAAGCGGCGCTGGAGGCGCTGGCCGCGTACGCGCCGCGCTACGCCGAGGTGGCCGAGGCGGCCGGCGTCCGCTTACCGGCCAGCGCCGCGACCCAGCTCGAGGTGGTGGAACGGGTGGAGGGCAACGCCACCACCGACTTCGGCGCGCTGGGCATGGCTGCCGGCGCGGACAGCGCGCCGGTCGGCGCCGCCGAGGCAAAGCGACTGGCCACGTTCGTGCAGGCGGCGTGGACCGTGCTGGACCGGGTCGCCGCCGCGGCGCCGGCGGAGCTTCGCAAGGGCCCGCGCGGCGGCGGGCGGGACCGCGACAAGATGGTCAAGCACGTGCTCGACGCCGAATCGGCATACGCCGGCAAGATCGGGATCAAGCATCCTGGTCCGGACATCGACGACAGGAAGGCCATCGACGCCATGCGCGGTGACATCCTCGAGGTGCTGCGCCGGCCGTCCGACGGAGGCCCGCTCCGGCCCAACGGCTGGAACGCCCGGTACGCCGGCCGCCGGCTGGCCTGGCACGCCCTCGACCACGCCTGGGAGATGCAGGACCGGAGCACACCCGGCTGACACCTCCGGGCGCCGGCAGCACCGTGCGTGACCGGTCCGCGGCTGGGTACCAAGCAGAGGTGACGACTGGCACCCGGAACCGTCCCGTGCAGCGGACCGCGCAGGGCGGCGCCTCGGCCCGCTCCAAGCTCGCGGTCGTCGGTGCCGCCGGGCTGTGCGCCGGCCTGCTCGCCGCGTTTCTCGCCTCCTGGCAGCTCGGTCCGCTGCTGGGCTGGGAGGTCACCGCCATCGCGTACGTCTGCTGGGAGTGGCTCACCATCTGGCCGATGGACGCGGACCGGACGGCCGAGCAGGCGGTCCGGGAGGACCCGCACCGTACCGCTGCCGATGTCCTGCTGCTGCTGGCCGCGGTAGCCAGCCTGCTCGCGGTGGTCCTGGTCATCGTGACGGCGAGCAGGCCCGGCCCCGTTCCGGAGCAGGTGCAGATCGGGCTGTGCGTGGCCGGCGTGGTGTGCTCCTGGGCCGTGGTGCACACCGTCTTCACCCTGCGCTACGCGCGGCTGTACTACACCGGCCGGGACGGCGGGGTGAACTTCCATCAGGCCGAGCCGCCGCGGTACTCCGACTTCGCCTACCTGGCGTTCACCATCGGCATGACCTTCCAGGTGTCCGACACCGACCTCACCAACGCCGCGATCCGGTCGGTCGCCCTTCGGCACGCGCTACTGTCCTATGTGTTCGGCGCGGTGATCCTGGCCGCCACCATCAACCTGGTCGCCGGGCTGACGAAGTGACCCGGGTCAGGCGCCCCCCGCGTTCAGCGTGACGGTCATCGGGGTGAACGAGGTGCCGTTCACGTCCAGGTTCTGCTTCTTCAGTTCGTCCACCGCCTTCTGCGCGTAGTCGTTGGTGTAGGCCAACCCCTCCGGCTGCTTGGTCAGCACCGTCTTGCCCTCGGCGTTCTTCGTCTTCAGTGCGATGTCGACGGTGCGGTTCCAGGCCGTGGAGTCGACGATCCCGATCCCGTTCGAGGACGGCCAGATCAGCTTGTTGATCTCGTTCATCTGCCACAGCTGGTGGCTGGCGCCGAGCTTGGACCCCTGGGCGACCACGATGTCCCGGCACTTCTTCGGGTTGTCCCGGCAGAAGATCCAGCCCTTCATGGCCGCGGTCAGGAACTTGACCGTGGTCTGCTGGTACCCGCTGTCGGTCTGCAGCCGCTCGGTGCTGGCCCAGACCGCGTCCTGCAGCATCGCGGTGCCCACGTCGTTCCAGTTGATCGCGGTGAAGTCGGACGGCTGGTAAAGCTTGCCGGTGGCCGGGTTCTTCGCCTCGAGCACCTGGGCGTACTCGTTGTACGTCATCGCCTGCGCCGCGTCGATGTCGTGCTTGAGCAGCGCCTGCATGTCGAACTGCTGCTGCACGAGGGTGACGTCCTTGGCCGGGTCCAGCCCGGCCTGGGTCATCCCGGCGAACAGCTCGAACTCGTTGCCGAAGCCCCAGTTGCCGACCTTCTTGCTGCGCAGGTCGCCGGGTCCGCTGATGCCCTCGTTCTTGAACGACACCTGCAGCGTGCCGGACCGCTGGAAGATCTGCCCGACGTCGGTGATCTCCGCGCCCTGCTCCCGGGAGGCGAGCGCCTTCGGCACCCAGGCGATCGCGTAGTCGGCCTGCCCCTGGGCCAGCACGGTCTGCGGCACGATGTCCACGCCGCCCTCCAGGATCTGCACGTCCAGGCCCTGGTCCCGGAAATAGCCCTGGTCGACCGCGGCGAAGTAGCCGGCGAACTGGGCCTGGGTGAACCACTGCAGCTGTAGCTTCACCTTCGTCACGTTTCCGGCGGTGATGCCGCCGGTGTTGCTGGTCGGGGAGCCCCCGCAGCCCGCGGCGAGCAGCGCGACGGCGGCGGCGGCCGACACCGCGCGCACGATCCTTCTCATCGGGTACCTCCGGGGTGGCTGGCTCCGGCCCGCCAGGGCATGGCGAGCCGTTCGAGCAAGGTTGCGGCGAGGTAGAAGACCAGCCCGAGCGCGCAGGAGGCGGCGACGTACGCCCAGGCACGCGGGTAGGCGGTGTTCGAGGCGGCCGAGGTGATGCGGGTACCGAGTCCCTTTTGGACTCCGCCGAAGTACTCGGCGACTACGGCGGCGATCACCGCCAGCGACGCGGCCAGCCGCAGGCCGGTGAAGACGAACGGGAGCGCGTTCGGCACCCGCACCTTGCGGGCGAACTCCCAGCCGCTGGCGCCGTGGCTGTCCATCAGCTCGCGGTGGATCGGCGCCACCTGGGTCAGCCCGCGCACCGCGTTGACGAACAGCGGGAAGAACACCACCACGGTCACGATCAGCCGCCGCGGCACCGTGCTGGTGGTGGAGAACATGTTGTTGAAGATCGGCGCCAAGGCGATGATCGGCATCGCGTTGACCGCCGCCGCGAGCGGGATGAGCAACTCGTTCACCGGCCGGAAGCGGCTGGCAACGAGCGCCGCGAGGATGCCGAGCACCGATCCGGCGACGAGCCCGACCAGCGCGTTGCCGCCGGTGACCCGCGCCGCGTCCAGGATGTCGTGGCCGTTGAGGGTGATCTGGTGCCAGATCGCCGACGGCTTCGGCAGCAGGTACGGCCGGATCCTGCGGAGGTCGACGAACTCCTCCCAGATCAGCAGGATCGCGACCCCGACCACGACCGGGGCGGCGATGCGGACGATGCGCTCCCTCGCCTCCCGCTCGCGCTGCGAGCCCGCGCGCTCCCTCACCGTTCGTCCGCCGCGTAGGCTCGGCCGCGCAGCGCCTCGCGCACCTCGGTCACCTTGGCGAAGAACTCCGGCGCCTCCCGGGTGTCCTCGGTGCGCTCGCCGAGGTCGACGTCGACGACGTGGGTGACCCGGCCCGGCCGGGCGGACATCACCACGACCCGGTCGGACAGGTAGACCGCCTCCGGGATCGAGTGGGTGACGAACGCGACGCTGGCCTCGGTCTCCCGGCAGATCCGGGCCAGCTCGGCCTGCAGCCGCTCCCGGGTCATCTCGTCCAGCGCGCCGAACGGCTCGTCCATCAGCAGCAGCCGGGGGCCGGCGGCCAGCGCCCGGGCTATCGCGACCCGTTGCTGCATGCCGCCGGACAGCTCGGCCGGCCGATGCCCGGCGAACTCCGGCAGCCCGACCAGGTCGAGCAGATCCTCGGCCCGCTGCCGGCGCCGGCGCCGGTCCCAGCCGCGCAGCTCCAGCGGCAGCTCGATGTTGCGGGCCACCGACCGCCAGTCCATCAGCCCGGCTTGCTGGAACGCGATGCCGTAGTCCTGGTCGAGCCGGGCCTGCCGGGGGGTCTTGCCGTTCACCAGGACGACTCCGGCGGTCGGCTCGGTCAGGTCACCGATCAGCCGGAGCAGGGTGCTCTTCCCGCACCCGGACGGGCCGATGAAGGTGACGAACTCGCCGGCCGCGATGGTCAGCTCGACGCCGGCCAGGGCTCGGATCTCGCCGGCCCGCCCGGCCGAGAACACCTTGTCCACTCCGGACATCTGCACCGCCGGCGGGCCGGCCACGCCGGTCACCCGCGCCCCGGTGCGGGGCGGTAGCGGCGCAGCCCGAGGTCGAGCAGCGCGACCAGCCCGGCCACGCCGAGGCCGAGCACCGCCGCGCCGAGGAAGGCGGTGTAGACCTTGGCCGGGTCCGCGGTGGCCTCCCGGGAGTACTCGATGACCAGCCGGCCGACGCCGCCCCGGGTGCCGGTCGAGATCTCCGCGACGATCGCGCCGACCACCGCGGAGGCGGCGGCCAGCCGCAGCGCCGGGATCAGGTACGGCACCGCGGCCGGCAGCCGCAGCCGGACCAGTGCCTGCCACCAGGACGCGGAGTAGCTGCGCATCAGCTCGACCGCGTGCTCGGGCGGCGACTGCAGTCCGCGCAGCGCGCCCACGGCAACCGGGAAGAACGCCAGGTACGCGGCGATCACCGCCACCGACATCCAGGGCTGCCAGCTGACGGAGCCAAGATGCAACCGGCCGCCCCAGCCGACGACCAGCGGCGCGAGTGCTACCAGCGGCACCGTCTGAGACAGCACGACGTACGGCAGCAGGCCGCGCTCGGCGACCCGGAACCGCTGCATCACCGCCGCGAGCAGCATGCCGACCAGCACGCCGAGCGCGAACCCGGCCATCGCCACCCGGAAGGTGAACCACACCCCGTCCAGCACCGCGACCGCGACGCTGTGGCTGCCGGTACCGGCGGTCTCCGGCCGGCCGAACCGGCGCAGGATCTCCCAGACGTGTGGCATCGAGGCGTCGTCGGTGCGTGGCAGCACCCGTACCCCGGCGATGCTGCCGCCGTTCTCGCTGCCGGCCGCCTTGTACGCCTCCCAGAGCGCGGCGACCAGGAGTACGGCGGCAACGAACATCCCGGCCCGGCGGGCGGCCCGGGCCCAGCTCCGGCCGCGCTGCCGGCGTGCCGGAATCGGCTCGGGTCCGGTGCCCAGCACGGCCACCTGGGCGGTCGGCTCGGCGGCGGCTCCGGTCACGAAGGGACCGTAGATGGCCGGGCCGGGCTGGACAACCACCTCGGGACAGCCGTCCGGCAGGCACCCGCCGGCGGGCTCGGGCACGATGTGCTCGTGCAGGATGTGGCGATCATCGAGCGGTCACCGGCCGAGCTGTCCAGCGTGCTGGGGCCGGAGCAGGCGCGCCGGTTCGGCGCCGTCCAGCGGCGGGCGCGGGACGAGCTGGCCGGGCGAGTGGTCTGGAACGTCAGTTCCACGGCGGCCGGTGGCGGGGTGGCGGAGATGCTGCGCAACCTGCTCGGCTACGTGCGCGGCGCCGGTGTACGCACCGGCTGGCTCGTGCTGGACGCCGACCCGGAGTTCTTCGCGGTCACCAAGCGGATCCACAACGCGGTGCACGGCACCGGAGACCCACCCGAGCTGGGCACCGCCGACCAGCGGATCTACGAGCATACGATCCAGCGGAACCTGCCCGAGCTGCGACACCGGATCCGGCCGACCGACCTGGTGCTGCTGCACGATCCGCAGCCGGCCGGGCTGGTCGAGCCGCTGCGGCGGGCGGGCATCCAGACCATCTGGCGGTGCCACATCGGCCTGGACACCCGCAACGACCGGGCCGACGCGGCCTGGCGGTTCCTGCGGCACTACGTCGAGTCCGCTGGCGCATTCGTGTTCTCCCGCCGGCAGTACGCGCCGGACTGGGTGCGGGCGGACCGGCTGCAGGTCATCCCGCCGTCGATCGACCCGCTCTCGGCGAAGAACCGGCCCATCCCGCCGGCCGAGTGCGTGCGCATCCTGACCGCGGCCGGGGTGCTGTCCCGGGACGGGCGCACCCCGTCGAACGTCGTGCAGGGCGCCCCGCCGCCCACCCCGGACACCCGCCTGGTGGTGCAGGTCAGCCGGTGGGACCGGCTGAAGGACATGGCTGGCGTGATGAGCGGCTTCAGCCGGCTGCCTGCCGAGGTCGGTGACGCACACCTGATGCTCGTCGGTCCGGCGGTTGCCGCGGTCAGCGACGACCCGGAGGGCGGTCAGGTGCTGGCCGAGTGCGCGGCGGCCTGGCATCACCTGCCGGAGGACATCCGCGGCCGGGTGCACCTGGTGAGCGTCCCGATGGAGGACCCCGAGCTGAACGCCACGATCGTGAACGCGGTGCAGCGGCACGCCGCGGTGATCGTGCAGAAGAGCCTGGCCGAGGGCTTCGGGCTGACCGTCGCGGAAGCGATGTGGAAGGCCCGGCCGGTGGTGGCCAGCGGGGTCGGCGGCATCCTGGACCAGATCGTGCCCGGCGAGAGCGGGCTGCTGGTCGACGACCCGAATGACCTCGACGCGTTCGCCGCCGCGGTCACCCTGGTGCTCCGCGACGAGCCGTACGCCCACCGGCTCGGCCAGGCCGCGCAGGAGCGGGTGCGTGACCGGTTCCTCGGCGACCGGCACCTCGGTCAGTACGTCGACCTGTTCGGGGCGGTGCTGCGCCGGGCCGCCGAGGCGGCCAGCTGAGGTCCGGGCGGGGTTCTCCGGGCGGGGTTCTCCGGGTCGCCGGCCGGCATGATCGGCGGATGCACCGAGGCGCGCCAGCCCGGCCGACCCGCTCCGGCCGGACCCGTACAACGGGTCGGCAAGGCGTTCGGGGGTGCACGCTGAGCCAGGGGGTCCGTGCCGGCGCCCTTCCCCACCGGTGGCCCGGCGTGCCAGCATCGTCTGCGGGGCATGCCGCCGCTCGACCAGCCGGTTCCCGACCGCCGGGGAGGCGCGATGGATCCGTCCGCCGTTCTGGACTGCCTGCGTGACGTGTACGACCCGTGCTGCCGGGAGAAGGGCATCTCGGTGGTGGACATGGGCATCGTGCGGTCGGTGACGGTGGCCGCCGATGGAGCGGCCCGGGTCGAGCTGATGCTCACCTCCGGCTGGTGCCCGTTCGCCGCGCGGGTGCTGACCGAGGTAAGGGAGCGGGTCGAGGCGACGCCCGGCGTCGCGCACGCCGACGTGGAGGTTGTCTGGGACGAGCCGTGGACCACCGACCGGCTCTCTCCGGCCGCCCGCCGAGCCCTGCGGTTCCTGCCCGACCCGGTCGCGGTGCCCGACCGGGACGCCTACATCGCCGCGCACGCCGGCGACATCGCCACCCGCCCTGCCTAGGGGGTAGTCATGATCGGTGACGCGTTCGTCTTCGACGGGGTCGCCCACCTGTTCAACTTCGACCCGAAGAACGCGCTCGGCGACCCGGGCCGAATGTTCCAGAACCACCTGTACGCGTTCCACGCCGCCCTGACGCCGGAGGGCGAGACCGTCATGCCTGCCGAGGAGTTCCTGCGACAGTGGACGATCGGCGAGATCCGGGAGATGGTCTACGACCAGTCCGACACCGACATGCTGGTGGCCATGCCGCTGCCGCTCACCGACCTGTTCAAGGACGGGTTGTCGCCCTGGGAGGAGTGCGCCGAGCTGGCCGCGCGGGACCCGGACCGCACCGTGTTCTGGGGCTCGGTCAACCCGCTGGAGGGCCGCCGGGCGCTGGACCTGATGGAGCGGCAGGTCGGCGAGTTCGGTGCGAAGGCGTTCAAGTTCTACAACGTGCGCTACGACTACGGCTCGCCCTACCCGTGGCGAATGGACGATCCGCGGGTGGCGTTCCCGGTCTTCGAGAAGGCCCGGGAGCTCGGGGTCAACCTGATCGGCGTCCACAAGGGAGTCCCGCTCGGGCCGCAGCCGATCGAGCACACCCAGACCTGGGACATGGACGGCGCCGCGGCGAACTTCCCGGACCTCAACTTCGTCATCTTCCACGTCGGATTGCCGTTCCTGGACGAGACCTGCTGGCAGCTGATCCGCTACCCGAACCTGTACGCATCGCTCGCAGCGACCATCAACTTCATCGTGCGGGCCCCCCGGATGTTCGCCGAGATCATCGGGAAGCTGCTGTTCTGGTGCGGCGAGGACAAGATCGTGTACGGCAGCGAGGCGCCGATCTTCCATCCACAGTGGGCACTGCGGGCGTTCAGGGACTTCTCCATCCCGCAGGACCTGTGCGACGGGTACGGCTACCCGCAGCTCACCGACCAGGCCAAGCGGAAGATCCTGGGTGAGAACCTGCTGCGGCTGCACGGGATGGACGTCGAGCAGACCAAGGCGAGGTTGGGCAAGCCGCCGATGGCGGGTTGAGGCAGATCCTCAGCGCGACCGGTCGGGCTGGTCCGGCTGTTCCAGCTGGGCGTCGTTGTCCACTTGGAGGGTGGTGACGTCCACATCCCGGGACAGATCGTCCGCACTATGGCAGTCGCGCACCCACTGGCCGTTTCTGGTCAGCCGGAGCACGGCGCCGCCGGACGGTTCGGCACCGGACGGCGCGGCCTGCTCCACCCGCACGCCGCCCGGCCCGGCCAGCGTGAGATCGCCGCTGACCACCCGGCGCGCGGTCGCCAGCAGTTCCAGCACCGGGCCGGTGCCCGACCAGGTGGCCAGCCGGGTACCGACCATCCGGCGCTCGGTGTCGATGAGCCGGTCGACCAGGTCGATCCGGCCGCGTGCGGCCAGCGCGATCCGGGCCACCGCCCGCCGGCGGTCCAACCGGCCGGTCTTGACCGCGGCGGCCGCGTTCGCCGCCTGCGCGTCGAGGTGGGCGTACGCGCGCTCGTCCTCGCCCGGGCTCACGGCGGCGCCCGGCGCTGCTGCGGTGACGGGGGCAACCGGTGAGATCGGCAGCGGCGCCGCAGCGGTTGCCGGTTCCGGCGCCAGCGGGGTGGGCGCGGCCGGTCCTGGCGGCGGCTCGGGCGCCGGTTCGGCGGCGGACGGCGCCGGCTCTGACGGCGACTCGGCAGCGGACGGCGCCGGCGCTGACGGCGACTCGGCAGCGGACGGCGCCGGCTCTGACGGCGACTCGGCGGCGGGAGGCGTCGCCGCCGCGGTCGCGGGCTCGGCGGCGGGAGGCGTCGCCGCCGCGGTCGCGGGCTCGGCCGGCTCGGCGGCCGGCGGTTCGGCCAGGCCCCCGGCAGGAGGCGCCGCGGCTAGCGCCGGCTCGGCAGCCGGCAGCTCGGCGGGCGGCGGTTCGGCGGGCGGAGGTTCGGCCGGGCGCGCGGCAGGAGCCGCCGCGGCTACCGCCGGCTCGGCCGGCGGCGGCTCGGCAGCCGCCGGCTCGGCCGGCTCGGCCGGGGACGGCTCGGCAGCCGGCCGCGCGCCAGGCGGCGGTTCGGCCAGGCCGGCAACAGGCCGCGCTGCGGCTACTGCCGGCTCGACCGGTTCGCCGGACGGCGGCTCGGCAGCCGGCGACTCGGCGGGCGGCGGTTCGCGCAGGCCCGCGGCAGGAGGCGCCGCAGCGGCCGCCGGTTCGGCAGGAGGCGCCGCGGCTACCGCCGGCTCGGCCGGCTCGGCGGCCGGCGGTTCGGCCAGGCCCCCGGCAGGAGGCGCCGCGGCTACTGCCGGCTCGGCCGGTTCGGCGGGCTGCGGTTCGGCGACGGCTTCCGCGGCCGACGGCGCCGGCTCGGACGGCGGTTCGGCGGCGGACGTCAGGTCGGCGGGCGGCGCTCCGGCACGCGGCGGCTCGCCCCGTTCTGCGGCAGGACGCGCCGCGGCGGCAGCCGGTAGGGCCGCCGGGCGCTCGGCGGGCGGTGCCGCGACGCGGCGCGGCTCGACCGGCGGCGTGGCCGGACCCGCCGACGGCGGCCCGGCCACCCGCAGCCGGGGCCGTTCGATGTCCGCCAACTCCCCGCCGGCCGCGACCGCCGGTGCCTCGGCCGCCGCCCCGACCTGGGCCCGCCGGGACGGCGGCCCGCGCTGGCCGATTCGCCCGGCACCGTCCGACCGGGACCCGGCGCCGGGTCGGGCTCGCAGCAGAACCCACGCCCCGATCGGCACGGCAGCGACGGCGAGGCCGATCGCCAGCAGTCGCAGGAAGGAACCGTGACCCTCGGCCGGCGCAGCCGGCGCGGACCCACCGGCGATGAACGCGTCCGCCTTCAGCGTGCCGGCGGTGGTGCGTACCCGCACCGACACAAACCCGGGCAGCTGCCGAGGCGCCGCGAAGGTGAGCACGTACCGGGAGCGCAGGGTGTCCGCCACCGTCTCGAACGCGGTGAGCAGGTCGGTCGACTGCGGCGCGACCAGGATGCCGCCGGTGTCCGCGGTGACCCGAGCCCAGTACGAGGCGTCGGCGCTCGTGCTGACCACCGCGAGCAGCGCGTGGGCCTGGCGGAGCCGGCCGGAGAGCACGGCCGGGTCCTCGTCAGCACCGCCGGCGTTCGGCGCGCTGGTGAGTAGCAGGAGCACCCGCGGCCCAGGATCGTCCGGCAGTTGGCGCAGCGCGAGGTCGATAGCGTCCGACGTCCTGCGCGGACCGCCCCCGCGGAGCCGGTCCAGCGCCCGCAGCGCGTCCTTCGCGCCCGGGCGCAGGCTGGTCAGGACGGTCGGCGGGCTGGAGTCGGCGACCGCCGCCACCCGGGCGGCGACCGGCATCTGCAGGAGAAAGCTCGTCATGCCGCTGAGTCCCTGTTGCAGCGTCGCGGCGCCGTCGGGGGAGGCGTCGACCACCAGGCTGAGGGCGAGCTCGTCGGAAACCACCGGCGCCGCGCTGGTGGGCAGGGTGGCGTCGCCCGAGGTGACCGAGAAAGCGGTCGGCGGCAGCGGCGTCGACCCGGCCGGCCGGACGTCGGCGACCAGGGTCACCTGCCGGTCCTGGGCCGGCGGGACGACCGTGACGATGCTCAGCTCGGTCGCTCCAGCACCCATCGCGCCCAGCCACTGCGCGATGCACGCCGCGACGGTCAGCGCGGCGAGCAGGGCCCGGCGGCGGTCACCCGGGAGCCGCGAAGACGATGACATTGTCGCGATAGTTCCGGGTTGCGTAGTCGAAGCTGCCACCGCAGGTCACCAGTCGCAGAGACGCCTCCAGGGTCGGCGCGTACACCAGATCGGTCGGGAAGCGGACCTTCGCCACTTGGGTCTTTCCGGTCATCCGGAACCGAGCCGTGCTGCCGTCGGCCCGGTCGACGTAGACCCGGTCGCCCGGCCGGAGCTCGTCCAGGTGGAAGAACACGGCGGGGCCATGGTCCCAGTCGACGTGGCCGATGATCACCGCGGGCCCCGGCTGGCCGGGTCGCGCGGCGCCGGTGTACCAGCCGGCCCGTTCCGGACGGCTGGGCAACGCGATCGTCCCGTCGGGGGCCCGACCGAGCCGCTCCAGCACGCTGTCCACACCCGCGGCCGGGATCCGCACCCGGACTGGAACCGCCACGGTCGAGTGTGTCCTGGGCGAGTGGAACGAGTCGGCGGCCACCGAGGCCGGCGGGCTCGTGGCCGCCCCCCGCGTCCCGGTGGCGCCGCGCGCCGGTGTCGAGCACCCGGCGAGCGCCAGTCCCAGCACGAGGGCGAGCGGGACTGCCAGGCCGGCCAGCCGCTCGGTGCGGAACCTAGCCGCCATGCCAGCGCCGCGCGACTACGGCGGCCATCCCGCCGCGTCCGGTCTGCACGGCACCGACCGGCATCCGGGACGCGACGGTCGTCCCGAACGCGTTGGTCAGCTCTCCGGCCAGCGTGAACATGTCCTGGTACGTCGAGTAGGCGAGGTCGTGGGCCCGCTGGTAGTCCTTCCCGACGAACGCCTCGACCTCACCGATCAGCATCTGGTCGTGCATCAGGAACGCCTTGGCCAGCGCGGTGTTCGTGAGCTTCTTGTTGGTGGCGGCGAAGAGGTACGCGGCGAACTGGCTCTCGAACGTGCTGAGCTTGGCCCGTGCCTGGGACCGCTGCGCGTCGTCGTGCTTGACCAGCGCCCCGGCGTAGCTGATCAGGGCGTCGACGTGGTCGGCCCACAGCGACTGGAAGCGCTTCGCGGCCGGCCCGCCGAACAGCGTGTCGATGGCGCCGGCCAGGTCGCGGGTGTTTCCGTTCACCGTCGTCGCGGCCGCGGAGAAGTCGGCGGCGTTCGTCACGCCGGACCGCATCGCGGCGATGACCAGGACCACGTGCTCGCCGAGCAGCCGATCCAGCTCGGACCGCAGCCGCCAGGTCGGGGTGTTCAGCACGGTCGCCACGTTCGGCGGAAGCAACGTGCTGGCCAGCGCCTTGCCGATGCCGAACGCCTGGGTGTACGCCTCGCGGTAGGTCTGGTCGGCCTTCGCGTAGTCCCCGGCCGCGTACAGGTCGGCCTGGTGCAGCAGGTGGTCCACATGCTCCCGGATCACCGCCTCAGCGGTGGCGGCGGGCAGCCGGCCCTGCGAGGCGCCGGAGAAGAACGCGGCCAGGTTGTGCTCGAACGCGGTGATCGTGGTCTGGGCCTGGGTGCGCACCGCGTCGTCGTGGTCGGCCAGCCCGCGGGCGTAGTTGAAGAACGCCTGGACGTGTGACGCCCACAGCGTGGCGAACTGGTTCTTCGCCGCGTCGCCGAACATCGTGCCCACGATCTGGCCCATCGCGTCGGTGTTCTTGCCGAGCGCCGCGTTCGCCGCCTGGGCCAGGTCGGGGTCGCCCCGCAGCCGGCCACGCATCATGTCCGCGGCCAGCACCGTGTGCTGGCCGAGCAGCGACTGCAGTTGCAGGCTGAGATCCGCGGCCGACGGCGCGGCCGACGACGACCAGGCAGCCGGCGCGTTCGCGCCGATCAGCCCGTCGACGCCGCCTTCCGGCGTCGCCGCACCCGACGGCCGGCGCGCGCCGGAGGTCGACACCGCGACCACAAGCGCCCATACCAGCGCGCACATGGCATAGAGCACGATACGCGAAGAATGGCTGCGATGGCGCCGCCACATCCCCCTGGTGGTCACTGCCGCTCCTACTTCTGGCCACGAGAGGCAGTCCCCCGTGGACTCTTATACGATGACTGATCTGCCACTGCGATGCGGTACACCTGATCACACAGCACGCGGCGTCACCCACCCTGCCGTATGACGAGCACCCGTTCCGCATCCGGCACCTTACGCGCGCAAGCGAGGTCAGCCACCCTTTCCCTGCCAAGTCCTCCACTCGATTGACGAGTCATGCCGCCTGCCGACCCAAGTGGACACGCTCGGTGAGAGATCCGCTGCTTGCCTCAGGTCAGCAGGACCAGCGCGCTACCCGCCGGGGTCGTACCCCGGTGACGTGTCGCCAGTCGGGGGTGGCGGTCTCGGCGACGGCCAGTCACTCGGCCAGCGAGCTGACGGCCGCGTCGGTCGTGCCACCCGGCAGATCACCATATTGGACGACTAGGTCTGCCATCCGGGCATAGTCATCGGCTTAGCTCGATCGGTTCGAGGCTCGGTCGACCAGTCCAGTCCCCGGGCCGAGCAGCGTGTTCAGCGGCCGACGTGGCTGATCGCGTCGGACGGTTCCTGCCAGGTCCAGCGCCAGCCGTAGGCGCCGGGAACGGGATCGGCGATCACCTGACGGTACGGGCCCCGGCCGGCGGGGAGGACCCGTTGCCGGAGCGTGCGGAAGGTCCCGGCGCGCCAGTGGCACTCGGCCACCTCGACGGGTGGACTCTGGCTCTCGGCGAAGGTGAGCGTGAGGTCGAGCGCCGGGCACGGCTGGACCTGGATGTGCCTGAACACGTCCTCTGACAGCCGAGAGACGCCGGGCTCGCAGGCGTACCCCACGGTGAACGTGAAGGTGTGCTCCTCGCCGGGGCCGAGGACTCGGTCGAAGAGCAGCTCGGCGGCCTCGAAGCGCACGGACTCCTCGTCTTGCTGCCCGGCAGTCCGGACCCAGCGGACCGGCTCAGGCAACACCCGTCCTAGCCTGCACCCGCTGCAGGTGCCGACGTCGGGATGCATGAGGCCGCTCGGAGCGTGCACGAACCAGTAGCGGTCGACATGGTCGTGCGCGGCCCGGACGGTCTGAGTGATCACTGTCATGACCGGGTGGCGGTTCCAGCCCACGCGGTACGTCTTGATTGTGGCGACTGGGATTGTCTGCTGCCAGCCGGTGATCCGGTTGACGGCCTGCTGCATGGCCCGATGCCGGCTGGCCAGCGAGTTCAGGCCGATATTGCCGCGGTTCGCGACCTGGCTCAGTGGTCGACCCCCGTCGGCAACCGGGTTGGTGGTGACAAGGAGCGCCAGGTCGCCGGCGCGGATGCCGAGACAGCGTTCCAGCGCCAACACCCTGTTGCGCCCCCACTCGGTGTGCGCCGGCGCGCTGATCCCGTTCTGCCAGCCGCTGAGGGTCGCGACGCTGGTCGCGAGCGAGCCGTACCTGTCCAGCCGGCTCTGTAGCGTCCGCAGCGAGATGCCGTTCTCTTCGATGGCGGTACGGACGGCCTTGGCGAAGGGCGTGACCCGGGTCCGGCGCGGTCGAGGCGCGGGGCCCGCGGTCGCATTCAGCTTGGCGGAGCTCCGGCAGGTGTCAGAGCAGTACGAGGCTGGTCGCCCTGGCGCTGGCGTGCCGGCCGGCGACAGGCGCCGGAAGATGGGACGTCCGCATCGCCGGCACGGAGTTTCGTCGCAGGTCATGTTCGCTCCGGGTGTCGTGATCAGCCGCCGTGGTTGTCGAACAGGCAGCGTGGCGACGGAGCGGCGATCGGAAACGGCCTGGTCAGAGCGTCGTCAGCACACCTGTGACGCGGCGATTTCGACCCTTCTCGGGAGGCCGAACTGGACGGGCACCACGTCCTGCTCGACACTGATCCCCGCACGTCGGACGCCGCGTGGTGCCCGGCTTGCGTTGCGGAGACGGGCTCGGAGACCCGGACGGGTCACCGAGCCGCCTCTCCTCCAGGTGGCCGCGGTTGGTCGTTGGCCGCGAAGACCGCGTCACCCAGCAGGACGATCGCCCTAGCCGCCCCGGCTAGGGCGACGTTCTGTCTTGCCCCGGCGACAATTTCGACCAGGAGGAGACCGGGTCGCACGCGACGCCACCACGTGGCGGCGGTCTCGCGCCGGCGCTGCCTCCGGTCCTCGTCTCGATCGTCGGCCGGTGGGACGGAACCCTCATCGTTCTCCTCCACTCGCACCTCCTCCGCACGGTTCGTGGCAGGAGCTCCACTGCCACGACGGCGGAGTGGTCGACGGGGAGGGCGCCTCTTGTGAAGGCGGTGGTGCGGGAGCCCGGTAGGGCTTCGAGGCGAAGGTATAGGGCCGATCGGCCCATGTACAGACAGCGACCGACGCGCCAGTCGGCCGGCATCGGCTGCTCCGAACGCGTGACGAACGGGGTAGTAACCAACTGTAGCTACTACCTACGGTAAGTAGACACGGCGGGCCAAGGCCGTCGGCGACCCGTGGGTGCTCCTGTCGTTGTGTGACGAACCTACGTTCGGGTCGGTAGCTTCACTCATCGACTGTGCACTTATCAGGCCGGATGTCTATCGGCGTCCGTATCATCGATGCTACCTTCGGTCAGCATAGGCGCCGAGACGACCACGAAGCGGTCACGGCGACCCTGGTCCTTCTTCACACTGCCCAGGGAGAGGAGCCGGCGATGGGCGATAACAACCAGTGGGGCTGACGGGGCGAGGACCCGCCCGACGCGTTCGGAATCCGAACAGGCACCAGCCGCCCGCCATCACGCCCGATCGAGCATCATCCATGCCGCGGTTCGGTCGCTGGTCATGACCTCGGCCCCGACATCGCTGCCGCCGACGCCCCGGCGCGCCGTTCGATGACCGCACGGTCCGCTCGCCGGTCGAGGGGTCGACGCCGACGGCGACTCGGACTTGAAAGGCGCCGCGATGCGCTCGGATGCTCCCCCGCTTCCGCCTGCCCGCGCCGAGGGCGCGGAGGCAACCGCGGAGGCAACGACGTGGCCACGAGGCAGCGCGCGCAAGCCCCGCTCGTGGACCAGGTGCCTCGGGATCAAGGACACCGGCTCTGACCTGTGCGGGAAGTCTGCGCGCTCGGCAGGACTCGAACCTGCAACCTCTTGATCCGTAGGCTAGTCGACCACGTTAACTGTGGCATCTCCCTGCGACTTCGCCACCAGCCGGACCCTCACAAGCCACCCCAGACAACCCTGGCCGCCAGCATCTCGCGTCACGACTGATGTCACGCGCTCTGGAGGACCGGCCCGGACGACGATAGCCTACGGCCGCAGTGACCACTTGATCCTGGGTCAGGTGCTCGACGGGGGCCGACAGGACACGGCCAGGGCGGCACCAGGGAGCTGATCATTCCTGCGTGCCGGCCGGCGTCGGTCTCCGCCAGCGGCAGCAGATGCCCAACAGGTCTCGGTAGCAATGGCAGTAGTGCCTGCTTGATCTTAACTCTTGACTTCCGGAAGTCCCGACTTCTAGACTTCCGGAGGTCAAGACATCTGGAGTTGGACATGCCCCTCCTCACGAACGCCCGTCCAAACGGACAGTGCTACTGCCGCTGCGGCCTGCATGCCGGCCCCGGTCGCTTCTTCGCCCAGGGCCACGACCGCCGTGCCGCGGCGGCTCTCGAATCCATCGGCACCAACCAGACGATCATCGACCGTCTGGTCCAGGCCGGCTATCACTTCGGTCCGGAGGGTCGGAATCTGCGCGACGACGCGCTCAACTCCGGTGAGGGCTGGGAGGCGTGCCCCATCCAGGGATGCGAGGTCTACGGGCGGGGCATCGGCATGCGGAAGCACGTCGCCGAGGCGCACTCGGAGCAGATCTGAGTGGAGTTGGCGGCTCACGATTGCTCCGGACCGTCTCGAACACGAGCAGCACAGCGCCCCACCGACCGGCTCTGTCTGGCCCGCGCGGTGAGCTGACCTGACTCGTCCTCCATCTTCGGGGTGTCGCCGGCGGCTTGGCCGGCTTCGTCCAGGCCGGGGCCGAGCCTCGTGCCGAAGGTTGTCCGGCGAGTCCCTAGCGGTTCGTAGTCCTCCCGGCTCGCAACGGCTCCCCGGCTCCCAACTGCATGTCCCCTGCTGTCCCGCACGTCCGCGCACTGGTGCTGACCAGGGCAGACCCGGTCTCGGTCTCGGTCCTCTTCTCATTTACTATCGTTCGGACCCGATCGCACTCGGACGTCGGCCGGCGGATCTACGGGAGTGACCGCCCGGAACTGCGCCGCCCCGAGCACCGTGGCACTCAAAGCGGAAGGTCGGCGGTTCGACCCGCGCCCTTGCCCAATAGGGAGACACGCCCTAAAGCGAACTCCGGGTAGTCAGGCCTCGGATCGAGCCGGCGCTACCGCCTTGAGAGTCCGGTATCGCCGTTGATCAGCGTCTTCCTGAGCGTCCTGTGAGTACATTCGTCCGGTCAGCGCCGTCGCTCGTGTCCCGCGCCGTCTCTGGTTCGTCCCATGAACCGTTCCACGGCGGCTGCCCGAAGGGCCGACGGCGCGCCTGGACCCCGCAGCCTGGGCGCCGTCAGCGACACCCGGGCGAACGCGCGGTGTCTTCGCCGCTGGTGCAGCGTTGGCCTGCTGGCCGCCGCCGGCCGAGGTTCCGCCTCAAGGGTGGGCGACGATCAGCAGGACGATCACCCCGTACAGGACGAGGCCGACCACGGTGATCCAGTAGTGGGGAGGGCGTTGCTGGGTTCGCGCATCGCGTTGCAGCGGGGGCAGCACGCCCAGCAGGATCGGCAGCACGGAGACCGCGAGGCCGACCGTGACCAGGACCGCGCTCCACCGTCCCCTGCCTTCACGGATGGCTTCGAGCGAGCCGAATAGCGTCGCGGTGATCACGACCAGGAGCAGCACTCGTAACCGCGGATCTACCTCCGACCCTTCCGGCGCGTCCTTGCTGGTGGTGAAGAATCGAATCTGGAACAGCAGGACGCCGGTGACGGCCGTCTCAAGTGCGATCACCGACTGGAAGTACTGCACGGGGATGTCCACGGTCACCTCCCTAGTCATCCAGCCCCGATGGGGCGCCGCGCAGGCGGGGAAACGGCGACGGAGCGTAGCCACCCGAACGACGCAGCGTTCTTTCCCTATCAGGAGGAGCGACAGTCAACGCGTGCATGGCGGCGCATCGTCGCATACCCAGGTCACACGCCGACCGAGGAAGCTACGCCTGTCTCCCAGCTTGCAGTCCCTCTGATCCAACAACGCCATCCGCACCCCGCCAGGGCGGGTCGGCCTCGCGGCACGAGCGGCTGAGAGGAACTCGCTCCCTGACCGGCAGCAGCTCAGTGGCGCCGTGCTTCCTCGTCAGCGAAGAGCGGCGCGTTGCCGACCTCCTCCCAGGCCGAGGCCTGATAGCGCAGGAGCCAGACCAGGACAGCGACGGCGACCAAGACGCCGGCGACAAGCGCCGCGGCCAACAGGTCGTCGAAGACCACCGCGGCGAGCAGCCCGGCGGCCGAGCCGGCCAGCACGGCAGTGACCACGCCGACCATCCCCGCCACCGTCAGAAGCCCCTGCCACCGCCCACCCCGCAGACCTTGGATCTTCAGCCGTTGCGTCGGCGGGACGCTCAGCAGGTAGTCGATGAGCTCGGGTGCGTATTGGAAGTAGTAGCCGCGCAGCCGAGCGACGCGGTGCGCGTAGCCGAAGTCCTCGATCCCCGACTGCAAGGCCCGGTCGAAAGTCACCAGGCCCACGAAGGCCAGCGTGGGCAGCAGGAGAAGCCCGAAGGGCATAGAACGCCGCGCCGACGCCCGTAGCGGTGGCCATCAGCCCGAGCGCGACGAGACCCCCGGAGACTGCGCCGAGGAACATCGTCGCCCGGCCGGTGGCCTCGGCGATGGTGGACGAGCGGGCGCCCTGGAGGGTGAAGTGCTCGGTGGTCACGAAGCTGACCGCTGCTGGGCTCGGGTCGGAGCGGGACTGACCGACCCCGTCGCTCGGGTTGCGGTTCGTCATGGTGGATGCCCCGATTCCATGGATGGATGAGCCCGGGCTACCCGTCGATGATCCTCCGCCGCGGCGCGGGGGGTAGGGCTTGACGCCGGTGAGCCGCGACGAGCGTGTGGAGCGGCTGTAGGGCCGACGGGCGAGGAGGAATCATGGACTTCTCAGCACAACTCGACGCTCTCGAGCAGCGCGTCGAGGACGCGAGGGCGGCGGCGCAGGCTGCCCTCTCCGAGTCGCGCGAGCAGCTCCGGCAGCGGATCGACCAGGCCAAGGTCGACATGAGCAAGGCCGTCAGCGACGCACAGCAGCAGGCCGGTGAGGCCGCCGCCAGCGCGCGGAGCAAGTGGGCACAGATGAAGGCGGATGCCGCCGCCAGGATGGACGACCTCCAGGCACGGATCGACAAGCGGGCGGCGGAGATCGACGCCTCGGCCGCCGCGCACGACGCGGACTGGGCGGACGACGACGCGGCCGCCGCCATCGACTACGCCGGGTGGGCGGTGGACAACGCACGACTGGCCGTCCTCGACGCCATCGACGCCCGCGCCTACGCAGATGAGCGCGCCAGGGCTGCGCAGTCCTAGCGTGTCGAAAGTGGCCCGACATCTGGAGCACACGTCCCCGCCCGCGACGCCGCGGCCGCCGTGGACCTGTACCGGAAGCTGCTCGCCGACCGGACCCGGGTGCGCGGCTCGGATCACCCCGCCACCCGGACCACCGGCACTCGTTCGCCCACTGCACCGGGGAGTCCGGCGACGCCCTTGACCTGTACCGGCAGCTGCTCGACGACCACACCCGCCGTGCTCGGCCCAGACTACCCCGACACCCTGACCACCCGGCGCGAAGGTGTCGCGCACAGGAGCGGGCGGTGTCGTCGAGGCTCAGGGCTTCCACATGGGCTAGCGACCGTCGTGCTAGACCTCGTGTAGTTTCCCTTGGTCGCGACGAAGTTCACGGTCAGACCAAGTTCCGTGCTCAGGCTGCGGCGACCCCGTGCTGGATGAACTTGTCGAGGGCGTGGTCGAGGCTTCGCCAGGCAGTGGCCAGTGGGCTGCGTTGAACCAG